>ENA-OQBT01000213-OQBT01000213.1-human-gut-metagenome-genome-assembly--contig:-NODE-213-length-40481-cov-17.504237_pt1 | contig 40481 bp, 44 predicted proteins | sample MGYA00242749_ERZ504557 | MGnify/ENA primary metagenome ERZ504557 (study PRJEB26092, sample SAMD00036243) | human gut metagenome | host: Homo sapiens | study: EMG produced TPA metagenomics assembly of... | reverse complement strand
GGTTGGCCGTTGTATTGGTTTTGCGGTGGTCATGGCCCAGGTGAGACGCCCGGTCCCTTTCCGAACCCGGAAGCTAAGGCCTGGTCGCGGCGATGGTACTGCACTCGAGAGGGTGTGGGAGAGTAGCGCGCCGCCGCATTCAACGTCGGGGTTCCCGTCGAGCGTGACGCTCCGGGAACCCCCTTTTTTGTCTTCCGGTTCGTGTTTCCCGCGGCGCGCGGGAGGCTCCCAATCCACAACATTCAACTTAATAATATGAAGATCCTTGGTAGAGCGCTCCGCTCCCAAGGATCTTTTTGTATTTCTGGGCAAATAATCGCCATTCCGGCAAACTGCCCGGCATAACGGAATGGTGGCTCAGCAAAGCCGGGCCAAGAAAGGGAAGGCCGGGAACGGCCGCAAATCCATGTCACAGTCCATTGCGCGAAACAATAACACGGCAACGCAAGATGACGAGAACATCTCCATCAATCTTATTCTTGCCATTCTGTCAACTGGAATCATGGCCTTCATTGGCATCCTTACGGAAACCCTCACCAACGTGCTTTTCCCTGGATTAATGGCGGAATTCCACGTCGACACGTCCACTGTTCAATGGCTGAGACCGGCTATCTGCTTACGGTAGCGCTTGTCACGCCGCTCTCAAGCTATTTCAAGCGCAAACTGAAGTTGCGTACCATCTTCCTTACCGCAATCGTGCTCTGCATCACCGGCTGCCTGATGGCAGCTTGCACGTTGAACTTTCCTATGCTGATGACCGCGCGAATACTACAGGGAGCGGGCACGGGAATCGCGCTTCCGTTGATGTTCAATATCATTCTTGAACAGTCTCCGAAAAGCAAAATCGGCATGCTGATGGGCGTTGGAGGCATGGTGGTGGCCGTGGCGCCGGCACTCGGACCGACTTGTGGGCGGTCTTGTCGGTACGTTCATGCCGTGGCGTTGGATTTTCGTGATTCTGCTGCCGTTCCTGTTTGTTTCGCTGGTGTGCGGCCTTAAAACGATTCATCAGGTCACCCCTACCGAAGAGGCGCATATCAATCCGCTGCATGTGCTTTGCCTAGCAGTCGGATTCGTCTGTTTCGTGTTTGCGCTCGACCGTGGCGGATCCGCCGTTACCGCAGTGAGTAATGGGGATACTTCCGCGACTACGCAATGTGTGATTGCAGTGGTTCTGCTGCTGATTGCCATGGCCGCTTTGCTAGTGTTCGCATGGGTGTCGCATCGTGCGTTCTCGCCGCTGGTTCGTCTGACCGTGTTGCGGAGCGTGAAATTCCGTTGGCATTTGCTTGCGTATGTGCTGCTGCAGTTTGTGACGATCGGTTACGGCTATATGATTCCGAACGCTTCGCAACTGGGATTCGGCGCGTCTGTGCTTGCTGCAGGCGTGGTGTTGCTGCCTGGCGCGTTGCTGGGAGCGGCTAGTGCTCCGGTTTCGGGATCGCTGCTTGATAAGTTCGGTCCGGTCCGCCCGATGTTCACTGCCATGCTCGCCGACCTGCGTGCCTTCGCGTCCAAACGATAGCTGCTGTGCTCACGGTACGTGAGCTCGTGTCCGGATCCCTCCACTCGCTGGAAGAATCTGGACAATTCGGGGGTGTATGTGCGGGCAGATTCCTCCAGTGGGTGGGAGAATCCGGATGCTGGGAAGCATACCAACGTACCAATTCCTCCAGTGGATGGAGGTTTCAGGACGTTTAAAGGCCGGTGCGCGGGTGTTTTCCTCCAGTGGGTGGAGGTTTTCGGACTGTAGAAGGCCTATGGGCGTACTGATTGTTCCAGCCACTGGAGGAATTCGGACTGTGAGAGTCTTGGCAGCGGGCTGATTCCTCCAGTGAGTGGGCGATCTGGGACGTTGCGACACGCCGATTTGGGGTTTGGAAGAAACTGTTGTATCCTAATCAAGTTGCGTTTCGCGGATAGACACTGTGAGACGTTGCATAATTGGAGAATTCGCCTAGTGGTCTATGGCGCACGCTTGGAAAGCGTGTTGGTGTAACAGCCTCACGAGTTCGAATCTCGTATTCTCCGCCAGTAGGGCTTCCGGATGATTTCGGAAGCCTTTTTTTATGCCAAAACGGCGGGTTTTCAATAGCTCGCTGGCGTGGCTCGCTGCGGCACATGCAACGGAAAAGTTGCGAAACAGTGGGGGAGTTGCGCATATCGCTGATTTCGTTCGTAACGGTATGCTACCTTGCGTTACGCTCGGAACGATGACCGTTGCCAGTGGAGAGATTACCGGCAGAGATTGCTTGAAGAGAGGGAGGGCAGCGATGGCTGAGTTCGACGATGAGCTAGATATGCAGCGTGAACTCGATACCCGCGATTCCCTGGCTTCGATGGCCCACTACCATGTGTCATCGCCGGGTGCCGTTACCACGCAGGTGTTGCCGCCAAGCTTCATTCCCACTGCGACCGGCCGCATTCGCCCTGTGACGGGCACGATTCCCGCAATACAGTCGGATGCTCAGGAAAAACAGGCGCAGATTGGCCGTTCCGTTCGATCCATACGTTCGCTGGCTGCCGGCTCGCTTCGTAAATCGCAAGATTTCGATGCAGACGGTAGTACCGACGGCAACGGCAATAGCGGCTCCATAACGCCCCGCATAGCGTCCAGCGCCCCGCACTACGTCGATTGATCGTCGATTTTGACCGTCGACATTGCTTTCGACTTAAGTTCGATGAAACAGGCCTGATTCTAACCTAATTACAGTCCGCTTTATCGATTAGTCGTCGCAGCCGGATAATGCCCGATTATCAATCTGCCGTATTACTCAACAACAGCAATAAACGGACTTGCAGGCAATCCGAGATCGTTATACAGCAGACTGGAAATAACCGGATTTCCACTCCACCAGTAACGCACTTGAGTTACCGCGTTGCAATTCGAGCTTCCATCGGCGGCACTCAGCACAATCTGATCACCCTTAATCGTTGCCGTTGCCGAAACCCACTTTCCGGAATCGTCGGCAATTTCAAAACCTTGCAATGGCGTGGAAGTCGGCGTTGCAACGTTGGAAATACCATTCAAAGGAGTCGCGTCCGGATTCGCATCATAATCGGGCACGGTCGCGCTCGCAGTCTTCGAATAATTGGGCTTTTCCGCCTGCAAACCGGTTGCGGTGCCGTTCTGGAACGACAATACGATCGTGCCATCGGAAGCATGCTTCGCATGCGCGATAAGCGGCCCGTTGGGAATGGTCTTGCCTTCCGACATCGCCAGATATTGCGCTGCCATGCGCGCGCCGAGAATATCTTTGCCAAGCGGATGTATCAACGTTGAAGTGCCCTTGTCCGTATCAAGCGACACCGTCATTGCAACGTTGGAAGCATTGCGTAATCCGGCATTGCTCAACGTGTTCAACTGCGCGAATCGCACGTTTTGCGTGTACTGGTAGCCAGGCCAGCGTGCCAATTGCACATACAGGAACGGCAGATCATCCTGATCGAACACTTCACGATATTGGTTGATCAGCAGCGTCATCTGCGACTCGTACGCCAGCGCGGTCGCCTCGTTCGTGGAATCATTGCATCCCTGATACCACAGCACGCCCGCCACATGGAACCCTTCCAAAGGCGCAATATGGTTCGCATAAATATCACCGCCTTGCACGTGACGTCGAATCGGCGTGCCACCCCATGCGGTTTGAATAATGCCGATCGGCACGTTCGGATGCGCGGCACGAAGCTGCATGGCAAACTGCTGCGCCAGATAACTGAAATGCTGCGAATTATCGGCGGTCGCCTCAAGCCAGGTGCCAGCCTGCTCATTCACGTCGCGTAACGGAAAATCCGTACCTTTCGAGGAATTGGCGCTCGCAACGAAGTGTACGTTGTTGTCGGAAAGCTGCTTCGGCAGATCGTCGGTCGTTATCAGACCTCCGCCGAAATTGTAGGAGTTGCCTGAACCCTCATAATATTGCGAATAATTCAATTCCATATTCGACTGTCCGGCAGCAATAAATACGTCGCCAACATACACGTTTTTCAGAGTCAACAAAGTGGTTTCGTTGTATAAAATCGTTAATGAATATGGTTTAAGACTTGCTTTTTGTTTAGGTAAGGTACAGGTGAAATCGCCATTTTTGGAAATTTTAGCTTGTGCTGATGCTGATTTCTTTCCTTGGAAAATCGTTGTAATCAGTTGCGTTGGGTCAACAACTTTTCCGCGTTGTGAAGTGGTGGCCGTTCCTTTGACTACCAGCGTTTTCCCACGTTGGAAAACCATGTTCTCCAAATAGTAGGAGGGGAGTTTCACGGTGATGCGGGTCGCATAATTGTTGTTGGATTGCGCGGCGTTGTCGTTGCTGGAGACATTATCTGATGCGCTGCTGCTGCTATTGGAATTACTGCCGTTGACGTTTGCTGAACCGTCGCCCCATTTCGGTCCACAACCAACAATGATCGCCACCAGAATTGCCGCGGTCACTACCGCGGCAATAATCACGCGTGCCAGTCGTTTCTTCTTCAAGATGGCTCCCCTTCTGCGTCCGCAATGCAACGCTTGCAGCGTTTGTTTAACGGAGCAAGCACATTAAAGCCTAGTCAATCTTGCTGCGATGCGCACAAATATGGTCATCCGTCAGGCTCTGCCCATTTCTGTCATCTCTCCATGATGGCGTCCCATGGGCCGGACTTTTATCGGTCGAGAGCGGTGGTCGTCCCATAATCACGCCACCCACTGTTCGTTCGTCTTCAGGAAATTCGCCTTGTTCGTAGGATTTACGCCAACGATCGATCATCTCATCGGTGATCTCTTGCCCATTTGCCGCTGTCCAGCTCATGAGAGCCTCCTTTCCGTTCGTTTGGTCTTTCCCTAGTCTTGCACTTTTCTTTTGACTTGTTACTGCATTTTATAGCCGTGAAGTCTTGAAAATGGCGGAATTTCAACGTTTCTTCTTTTGCCTGCCATGTGACTCTCTTTTGCTTTTCTTTTGATTCTAAAATCAAAAGAAACGTTGGGTATGCGGAAAAGGGGTATGGAAGAGTTGGGAGAAACGTAAAGATGGTGAGGCTAATGACCGGCTTGGTTGACAGGCCTGGTTGGCTTGATTGGCCGGCTTGATCGGCTGGTTGGTTGGCAGCGTTGCGATTGGTTGATTTACTGGAGGAATTGATCGTCTAGCGTTGCGTCGGTCGCGTCGGCTGCGCCGGATTGGTCGACGGTGCCGTCCGTGGCGCCCGCGTCGCCGGCAACTCCAGCATCGCCCTCCGTGTCTGTGGCTCCGTCCGTTCCGTCGTCGCCGTCCGTTCCGTCAGCGCTATTGTCGGTTCCGTCACCGCCATCGGTGGCCGCGGATTCGTCGCTCTTCTGCAAAGCCTGCTTGAACTGCTTGGCCTGCTTGTCGTACTCGGCTTTTGCGGCGTTGGCTTTGCTGATGGTAGCGGAAGTGTCGGCGGCGCAGCTCAGCGTTTTCGGCGCGGTAACTTCCGTCTGGTGCAGTTCGGCAAGCTTGTCGAGATCGTAGGACCCGTCGAAGCTGGTGAACGCTTCGGAGATCTTCGCCTTCAGCTGGAACGCCTTGGAATAGGAGGTGTTCATGGCCGTGACGGCTTCCTTGCAGTCGTTGAGTGCGGCCAGGTCGCGCATTTGCTGCGATGCGCGCACGCCTGTGAATCCGAAGACCGCGCCCAGAACAACGACTACGACGACTACGGCGATGATGATCTGGCGGTAGATGTGCTTTACGCGCTGGTCCGTCCAAGCGTCGCCGTCGCTGATGCCTTGCGCTATGGCCGCGTCGAATAGGTCTTGCGGCTGGCGGGATTCGCTGGATTCGTGTGATTGCCGGTTGCTGATTTCAGCCGTGTTGCTGCTGCTGATTGTGCGCTCTCCGGTTGCGTTGGTACTGGTTGCGTTGGTTTCGACTTCGGTTGCTTTGACTTCATTGGAAGCGTTGCCGACAAGCGTATTCCCGGTATTGCCATCGGCATCGCTGGCAAATGCGCTGCTGATGGTCGAGCTGTTGACTGCGATACCGCTGGCAGCGGCGTCACTACTGTCGGCAGAAGTGCAGGTCGTTGCGCTTCCGGCAAGTGTTCTCGGTGTGTGTGACGAGGTACTTTCCTCGCTTGGCTTCTTGCCGTGCCGTGCCATAACCCCTCCAGAATCTGCCTACTATTCTGTATTCCCCGGTGACAGCTCCCGATTCAGGGCAATTGAATCACGTTCCGAGAGTCCACCTGAAATGCCAATATACAGCGTACGATACCCGTCCTTCCCCGATTTCCCACACTCGTGTTGTAGTCGTTAATGCATTCAGGTACTCTCTGGAGTTTTATTCGTCTGTGGTAACTTCTTAAAAATTTTGAGAAGTGTTGGTGGAAACTTCTTAAAATTTTTGAGAAGTGTTATGCTGGGATTGTTGGGTGTTTCGCAACGGACGGCGAAAGGAAGAACTTATGGTGCCGGATAATCCATGTGAATCGTATGCCATGCTGGTTCGTGAGTCCATGCAGTTTGACATTCCTACGCCGTCACGCCGCATCGAAATCATACGCGAGCTGCCGCAGCCGGCAGTGTTCAATGCTGTGCACATCATCACTGGCATCCGACGTTGCGGCAAAACGTTCTATCTTTTCCAGAAAATTCATGATTTGTTACAAAACGGCGTCTCGCGTAATGATATTTTCTATTTCAACTTCGCTGACGATCGTCTGCAACCAATGCAAGACACCGTGCTCAACGATATTGTTACGGAATACTGGCGGCAATATCCCGACTCTCGTGACCATGGCTGCTACCTCTTCCTTGACGAAGTGCAAGAATGCGCCAATTGGCAGGGATTCTGCCAGCGCATAGCCGAACATGAAGCTGTGACGCTAGTCATTACTGGATCGTCTTCGAAACTGTCCAGCGAAGAAATCGCAACGAATTTCCGAGGAAGATCGCATCCGCATGCCATGGCGCCACTGTCTTTCCGTGAATTCTGCGACTTTCGGGGAATCGAAACGCCTACAGCGGGCAGCACTCTTGCCGATGCCGTGTTTTCGCCGCGAGAGGTCACCCGGTTTGAAGCTGCCTACAACGATTACCTAACTATTGGCGGCTTCCCTGCAGTGCAACGTATGGTTGAAGCTGATCGTATTGAAACGCTCCAAGGTTACGTGCGGGACGTGGTTGCGCGTGACGTTGCCGAGCGTCTTGGTCGTGAAAACATTACTCTCGCCACGCAGATAGCGCTGTTTTTGCTGCGCAATACGGCCTGCGAGCTGTCTACCAATGGTCTTGTGGAAACGTTGCGAGCGGTCGGCTGGAAAATCTATTGGGATAAGGCGAATACGTTACTCGAGCTGTTCAAGCAGGCATTTTTGGTGTATCAGCTTGAGGAGTATTCCACCATGCTCAAGCCGGGTAGTACTGCGGTGCCGAAAATGTATGCCGTCGATCAGGGTATGGTTTACGCGGTGTCACGCGCCAACCAGCAAGATATTGGAAAACGACTGGAAACTGCGATTTTCTGCGAACTGCAGAGACGAACTTCCGGTAGGCGTACGGAAACAATCACTTCGTACACTATGCCGACGTCCAAACAGGAGAAAGTTGACTTTCTTATCGGCGATGCTCTTGCTACGGAACCGTATGGGCTTATTCAAGTGTGTGCCAATATGGGAAATGAGAAAACCAGGGCGCGAGAAATCGGCTCTCTGCAAGCGGTTATGCAACGTACCAACGTTGATTCCGGCCTGATTCTCACGCTTAACGAGGGAGAAACCATTGAACTTCCCGATTCCACTGGCACGATCCACGTACTCCCCTCCTGGAAATGGTCCCTCTACGAAGCGTGATGGGAAGGTCAGCGAGAATGCTGGAAAGGAGATATGGAAATGGATGATGCCATATCGGTGCCCCTAACGAGCTAGTCGATTCTTATCAGTGTGTAATGCGTGAGATGTGGGGATTGGGATGATTTTGGAGTTGGGGATGGACGGGGTTGTGTGTTGCAGTTAGAGTTGGCGGTTAGGGCGTTTGCGCCGAATATTTGGGGTTGATGACTGTATTCAAGAGAGGCTGACGAATGGTTTCGCCACATCATGTTGTGAAGATTGCGACTGCGCTGTCTGCGGTTGCGTTGACTGCTTCCGTTGCGGTTGCGCCGGCTTACGCATTGCAGGATATTGCGATTGAGGATGCTGTTGCGCAAAGCGGTTCCGTTACTGCAGATAATGGTGTTGTTATGCAGTCTGACGATCAGTCGGATGATCAGACGGGCGACCAGCAATCGCAAGACGGCATGCCCGACAATCCGAATGCGAAACTTCCGGATAACGTCAGTGACGAGATTTCCGACGATGCACCGTGATTTCGGAAGACTTGGCTGTCACCCCCGAAGGTGAGGTCAAGAACATCGAAACTGGCGAAATCGTGACCGATCCAACATTGGTCGGCACGAAAGATCAGCAGCCGGATCCGCTCGCCAAAACCAACGGCGAATCCTTCATTCCGGTCAGTGCGGAAGATGTCAAAAATGCTGTAGCCGACGCGAACGTACAGCTCTCCAAATTCGAAAGCAATGAATACGGCGCGCACTGGGGCACCTACAACAATTCGAAAGCTTTTTTCGACTACCAGAACAACCTGTTCGTGCAGCAAGCCAAAGGCGTGATCGACGTTTCCGGATGGCAAGGCGACATCGATTGGGCCAAAGCGAAAGCCGACGGCGTGGAAGGCGTGATCATCCGCCTCGCTACGGCGAAGGCAACAATGCCGACAAGAAAGCGCAACGTAACATTTCCGAATGCAAGCGACTCGGCATCCCGTTCGGCATCTACTGGTATTCCTACGCGGACACTCCGGCGCTCGCCAAAGAAGAAGGTACCGACGTGGTCGCCAAACTCAAGCAATTCGGTGTGAATCCGAGCGACTTGTCGTACCCCGTGTACTACGACCTGGAAAAGTGGACCTGGGAGGGGCATCAGCCACCCACCGACCGAACGTGTACAACAATATCGTCAACAATTGGTACAGCGCGCTGCAGTCCGCCGGATACAAGAATCTGGCGTCTACTCGTACACCAGCTACCTGCAAGGACCGCTGAAACATGCCGACATTTACGCCAAAACCACGTGGGTGGCGCAGTACGGCGCTCGCATGGGATTCGACTCATTCCCGACCAACAGTCGCGGATGGCAATACACCAGCACCGGCAAGGTGGACGGCATCAGCGGCAACGTGGACATGAATGTGTTTGGGAATAAGGAGTTTGTGAATGGCGGGAGTAGCAATAGCGCAACTTCCTATGAAGTTAAGGGCAATATGGGAGTTGAGTGGCGCTCGATTGGCGCGGAGAAAAGCGTTATTGGCAAACCAATTGCGAATGAAGTTTGCGATTGGACTCAGGGTAGGGTGAACTGCTATCAGAATTTCGAAAATGGTGCGATTTCCTGGACTCCGTCAACCGGTGCGCACTATACGACTGGTGCAATACGCAAGGAATGGGCTCGTCGTAATTATGAGCATGGCGTCTTGGGGTATCCGATCGAAGACGAGAAGAAGTTGTCGAATGATTGGAAATATCAACGTTTCCAGAATGGCGATATCTGGTCTCGCGGAACGAAAGAGAGCCGCATTGTTCTGTACAACTTGCGTGATTCTTTCTATAAGAATGGCGGGTATTCGTCGTTGGGCGGTCCCGTGGCGGATGAGGAGAGCATGGGCCGTGGCTGGTGGCGCCAGCGTTTCCAGTATGGCGATGTGTGGAGCAAGGACGGCACGAATTATCGTTTCGTGATCAAGTTCGATCTGCGTGATTCGTGGAACCAGCATCGTGGTTTCTCCTGGTTGGGCGCGCCTGTGGCGAACGAGGAGAACATGGGCAACGGGTATTGGCGCCAGCGTTGCGAGAACGGTGATGTGTGGACCCGTAACGGGGCTTCCGAGAAGTACATCGTGATGCTGAATCTGCGTGATTCTTTCTATAAGAATGGCGGGTATTCGTCGTTGGGCGGTCCCGTGGCGGATGAGGAGAGCATGGGCCGTGGCTGGTGGCGCCAGCGTTTCCAGTATGGCGATGTGTGGAGCAAGGACGGCACGAATTATCGTTTCGTGATCAAGTTCGATCTGCGTGATTCGTGGAACCAGCATCGTGGTTTCTCCTGGTTGGGCGCGTCTGTGGCGAACGAGGAGAACATGGGCAACGGGTATTGGCGCCAGCGTTGCGAGAACGGTGATGTGTGGACCCGTAACGGGGCTTCCGAGAAGTACATCGTGATGCTGAATCTGCGAAAAGAATACTACGCTAAGGGTGGTTTCTCGAAACTTGGAGGACCGGTTTCGGAGGAACGTAACTTGGGCTCGATCTGGAGACAAGATTTCCAGAAAGGGTCGATTTACGCACATTAGAAATGGTGTTTCGACTCTGTAGTAGAGTTTGTTCCCGTAAAGAATTGATACCAGCTTTATGCAGGTAAGGATTATTTCATGATGGCTAAAAAATCCATTGTAATTATCGGCGGCGGTCCCGCTGGCTTGACTGCGGCTTACGAGCTTCTTAAGGATAACGGCTCCGAGCAGTATGAAGTCACTGTTCTTGAAGCTTCCGGCGAGTTTGGCGGTATTTCCCGTACTGTGCGCCACAACGGGAATCGTATGGATATCGGTGGTCATCGCTTCTTCTCGAAGGATGACCGTGTGATGAATTGGTGGAAGACCATTCTTCCTCTGCAGGGTGCTCCGTCTTACGACGACAAGAAGCTGAATCGTGCTCATGACATGGAGCCTGGCGGCCTGATCCGGAGAAAATAGACGAAGTGATGCTGAAGCGTCACCGTGTTTCCCGTATTTACTGGCATGGCAAGTTCTTCGATTACCCTGTGAGCCTGAAACCGCAGACCCTGAAGAATATGGGCTTCATTCAGACCATGAAAGTGGGTTTCTCCTACCTGAAGTCCCTTATTCATAAGCTTCCGGAAGATAATCTGGAAAACTTCTATATCAATCGTTTTGGTAAAGCCCTCTACGGAATGTTCTTCGAAGGATATACGGAGAAGCTTTGGGGCCGTCACCCGTCTGTTATTTCCGCTGATTGGGGCTCGCAGCGTGTGAAGGGCATCAGCATTATGGCGGTGCTTAAGGATGCTTGGGGCAAGCTTGTTGGCAAAGAAAAGAAGGCTGGCGAGGGTGAGACCTCATTGATTGAAGAGTTCTGGTATCCGAAGTTCGGTCCGGGCCAGCTGTGGGAAACCGTCGCTAAGCATGATGAAGAGTTCGGTGCGCATATTATTAAGCATGCTGAAGTCGTGAAGATCAACGAAACGGCCGAAGGAAAGATCGCTTCTGTTGTTTATCGCGATAGCGAAGGGCATGAGCAGACTCTTGCGGGTGATGAGTTTATTTCCTCCATGCCTGTGAAGGATCTGGTTGATTCCATTGCAGCGGGAGACCAGGCTACGAAGCCGGTTCCGTCGGATATGAAGAAGATTGCCGATGGTCTTCCGTATCGTGATTTCGTGACGGTTGGTTTCCTTGTTGATCACCTGAATCTCAAGAATGAAACGGATATTCCGACCTTGGGCAATCCGCAAATCGTTCCGGACTGCTGGATTTATGTACAGGATACCAGCGTGAAGGTTGGACGTATTCAGGTGTTCAACAACTGGAGTCCGTATCTGGTTCAGGATGTCGACAACAAGGTCTGGATTGGTCTGGAGTATTTCTGCAATGAAGGCGATGCTTTCTGGGAAATGACAGATCAGGAGTGCATTGATTTCGCGGCTGATGAGCTTGTGAAGATGGGAATTATCGCATCAAAGAACGATATTCAGGATTCTCATCGTGAACGTGTGAAGAAGGCATATCCTGCTTACTTTGATACCTGGTATCAGATCGATGATCTGGTGAAGTGGCTGGATTCCTTCGGAAACCTGTATTGCGTTGGACGTAATGGCCAGCACCGCTACAACAATATGGATCATTCCATGGCTACTGCTTTTGAAGCAGTCGATAACATCAAGAGTGGTCGTGGAGATAAAAAGAACGTCTGGAATGTGAATACCGACAAAGAGTATCACGAAGAGAAGTAAAAAGTAGAGTGGCGCATAGTGGGTGATGTACCTCTATGCGTCACTCTATTTTAAGAGAGAATGAAATGAGAAAATTTTGGAAAAACATGTTGTTAGTTTCCGAAGGAAAATGATTTTTTCAAGTCTTTTTTCTTTACTGTTCTCCTTTTTAATGGTATTAGGATACTCTTTTTCTAAAACGCATAGTTTTCAGTTTTTTGATAGCTGTAAATCGTTTATCTCATTCTGCGTTATCTCGTTAATAGCATTTGGGATTATGTACGCGGTTCTTTCTCGTATGAGCGTGCCTAAAGAATCGGAATTGTCGAAGAACTGCAGGAAAGTACGTTACCCATTTTTTTCTGCTTGGGTACTGATTATTGTTGCTTGGATTCCTTATTATGCGTTATTTGCGCCGGGACTAGGGTTTTATGATAGTCTCTGGCAGCTGTCGCAGTTTTATGGCTATACTTCATATAATTCTCAGCACCCTGTCTTGGCAACTCTTGTTATTGGTGTTTTATTTTCAATTGGGAAACCGTTGGGAGCAAATTCCCAGTTCTTTATCTACACGAGTATTCAAGTACTGCTTGTTTCCGCTGTTCTAGCTTTATAGCATGGTTTGTATATCAGCGTCTGCTTGTTGCAGAAGGTGAAGAGGGGATTAATCGAGTCTTTTGCTTGTGGTGTGTGCTTGTTGGTTTTTCCGCGCTGAACCCGCTTTTCCCGCTGTACTCATTGTCTGTTTTAAAAGATGTACTTATGCTGCCGCGATTGCGGTGATGACGGTTTTACTCGTGGAAGTGATCGGTGACAAGAAAGTGATAAATGAAAGGACGTTTGTCGTCCTCTTTTCTTGTGCCTTTATGGTGATGAGTGTCTTCCGCAATGAAGGTTTGATTATTGCGATTGCATGTGCCGCTCTTGTTTCTTTTGTTCAGGTGAAAGATAAAAAGAAATTATACACTTTTCTTTCCGTGGGCTTGGTTGGTGTCGTTGCTGTTGCGTCATTGATGAGCTCGGCATTGATTAATCCGCAGAAGGGGAGTCGTATTGAAATGTTAACGATTCCTGTTCAGCAGATTTCGAGGGAGGTTCGGGATAATCCATCTTCGTTTACGGCTGATGAAAAGAAAAAGTTAAACGAGATGCTTGTAGATGATGCGCTATGGAGTGATCTTGGTGCTAAATATTCGCCCGAACTCGTTGATCCTGTGAAAGTTCTTTTCAGAAAAGATTTTTCGTTGAGAGCATTTCTGAAGGTATGGGGCCGTCATCTTGTTATACATCCAGATACCTATCTGTCGGCGACATTTTCTGGAACATTTGGTTTCTTCTACCCATGTAGGGCAAGTATTGGACAAGGCTCTGTATATGACAGTTTCCAATGGATGAATTCTCAGACAGTTAGTGGGTGGAAACAGTATATGGGTGTTCCGGATGAAGAATTGTATCCGACATATTTAGGGGAAACGGAAAATCTGCGTGAGAAATTCTTGCAGTCATTTGCGAAGCTGTATAAAATCCCGGTCGTTAATCTGATTGTAAAACCAGGAACATATTTTTGGATTGGGTGTCTTGCTATATGTTTAGCTTGCTTTAAGCGCAATTATAAGCTATTGATTGCAATGGTTCCTTGTGTTCTGGTTTTCTGCGTATGTCTGTTGTCTCCCGTGAATGAGAGCGCAAGATATGCTCTTCCTCTAGTTTTTTCGGCACCAGTACTTTTGATTATTTCCGCGTGTATGCCCTTTAATAGGTTGGAAAACGGTAGTGGAAAGTAAGGTCTATATTTGATTGTGTCGAGCAGAGCGACATGACAACTATTCAGAAACCAAATAACAGATGAAGACAGAGAAAAACAGAGAATCCGGGCTGGAGCTTCTCCGGATAATTGCAATCATTCTTATTGTTTCTCATCATTTAGTTGTTCATTGTCCCTTTGATTTGTGGGCAGAACCTTTTTGTCTGAAACGTCTCTTTTTCCAGTTTCTCTACAGGGCGTCAGGAAAGATTGGAATCGCTTTATTCCTTCTTATCACCGTTTGGTTCCTTGCCGATAAGGAAATATCGCTTCGACAGGCTGCGAAAAAAATTTGGTCGCTGTGGAGCATCCTGTTTTTCTGGAATCTGAGTTCTTTGGTGTTGCAGTTTATTATTGATCCGACTTCTGTAATTGCCTCGACATGGCTTGACCTTTTGTTTCCGCTTACTCGAAATGAGTGGTGGTATGTAAGCAGTTACTCGTTTTCATGCTTCTTGCTGCCTTTTGTGCGAACGTCTTTACAGAAGATGGCAAAAGCCTCACCTGCAATTATGTATTTTAATGATTGTCTTGTGGGGACTTTTAAGGTTCGTTCCCGGGGCGAATCTAGGTATGGGGCTTAATTTTGTTGGTTTCTGTTATGTTTTCACGTTACTTGCTTACTATAAGTGGTATTCATTGAGGCTATCTCGGTTCACTTTAAACGTTGCGGGTTTGCTGGGGCTGTTCGCTATTGTGATTTGGAATGCTATCTTGTCGGCGGTATGGGTCGGAGATTCGGACAATCTTCCCATCTATCTTGAACCGGTTCAGGACGAATGGTCGATTCCTATTCTCGCGGTAAGTTTTGCCTTGTTTGGTCTTTTTCGTGGGATGCATTTCCATTCAAAGATAGTGAATCATATTGCTTCGGCATCATTTGGTGTTTATCTGATTACTGAGCAGCCGTTTATTCGTAAGCAGCTATGGTTCAATTGGGTCAACCTGTCTGTTTTTTATAACGACAAATACGCGATTTTGCTGTCTGTGTTGTCGATATTCGTTGTTTTTTGTGTTGCGACTGTGTCGGAGCTCGTGCGAAAGAGTTTGTATAGGGTTGCTGTGGATCGGCTGTGGACGAAGCTCTTCGATAGAGTATGGCCGAAAAAATCTAGTGACGGATATTGGAACGTCTTTGCTGTTCTTTAGCCGAAAGCAGTGTTCCTTCGCTCAGAATTCGAAATCTGGTCAATGAAGTGTTTAGTGTGCTTTTGACTAAGAGGGAAAGTACTATTGCACATATGGCTGAAGAGACGTTTACTCCTAAAAACATCATCGTGACCGGTGGCTGTGGTTTCATCGGTTCGAATTTCGTGCATTACGTGGTCAACAACCATCCGGACGTGCATGTGACCGTGCTGGATGCCTTGACCTATGCGGCAACATCGAGAATATCGCGAGCCTGCCGGAGGATCGTGTCGAGTTCGTGCACGGCAACATCTGCGACGCCGAGCTGCTCGACAGGATCGTGCCGGGCCACGACGCGATCGTGCACTACGCGGCCGAGTCCCATAACGACAATTCGATCGCGGACCCGGAACCGTTCCTGAGGACGAACGTGGAAGGCACGTTCCGTCTGCTCGAGGCCGTGCGCAGGTACGGCATCCGCTACCACCACGTGAGCACGGACGAGGTGTATGGCGACCTCGCTTTGGATGATCCGGCCAAGTTCACGGAGTCCACCCCGTACCATCCGTCCAGCCCGTACTCGAGCACGAAGGCCGCGTCCGACATGCTGGTGCGCGCGTGGACCCGCACGTACGGCCTGAGGACCACTATTTCCAACTGCTCGAACAACTACGGCCCGTACCAGCATGTGGAGAAGTTCATCCCCCGCCAGATCACGAACATCCTCGAGGCGAGAGGCCGAAGCTGTACGGCAAGGGCGAGAACGTACGCGACTGGATCCACACCGAGGACCATTCCAGCGGCGTGTGGACGATCCTGACCAAGGGAAGGATCGGCGAGACCTACCTGATCGGCGCGGACGGCGAGAGGAACAACATCACCGTGCTTCGCATGATTCTGAAGATGATGGGACAGAGCGAGGACGCGTTCGACTGGGTGAAGGACCGTCCGGGCCACGACCGTCGATACGCGATCGATTCCACGAAGCTCAGGACCGAACTGGGTTGGACGCCCACGCACACGGACTTCGAGTCCGGTCTGAAGGCCACCATCGACTGGTACACGGACAACCGCCAGTGGTGGGAGCCCGCCAAGCCGCCACCGAAGCCAGGTACAGGCAGCAGGGCCAGTAAGACGCATACGAGAACGGTCACACCCCAAAGGGCGTGGTCCCATGATGATTCCCATCTACGGCAAAGGATTTACGAGGGTATGGATTTCGAGAAGGATTTGAGGGTCGAGGAGACGAACGTTCCGGGACTGCTGGTGTTCGACCTGCCGGTGCACGGCGACAACCGCGGCTGGTTCAAGGAGAACTGGCAGCGGGCGAAGATGACCGAGCTCGGCCTGCCGGATTTCGGTCCGGTGCAGAACAACATCAGCTTCAATGCGAAGAAGGGCGTGACGCGAGGCATCCACGCGGAACCGTGGGACAAGTACATCTCGATCGCCACGGGCTCCGTGTTCGGCGCGTGGGTGGACCTGCGTCCGGGCGAATCCTTCGGCCAGGTGTACACGACCGTATTGGATCCATCGAAGGCGATCTACGTGCCGCGTGGCGTGGGCAACAGCTTCCAGGCTTTGGAGGACGGCACCGCGTACACGTATCTCGTGAACGCGCATTGGAGCCTCGAGCAGAAGAAGACCTACACCTTCGTGAACCTCGCGGACCCGGAGCTGAACATCCAGTGGCCGATCCCGCTGGAGGAGTCCGAACGCAGCGAGGCCGACCTGCACCACCCGATGCTCAGGGACGCCAAGCCCATGGCCCCGCGCCGCACGATGGTCACCGGCTGCAACGGCCAGCTCGGCCACGCCATCCGCGACTACGTGGAGGAGCACGGCTCGAGGGCTTCGAGTTCAACGACATCGACACGTTCGACTTCTCCGACCCGGCACAGTACGGCCGGTTCGACTGGAGCCTGTACGGCACGATCATCAACGCGGGCGCGTACACCGCGGTCGACAAGGCCGAGACCCCGGAGGGCGCGTGCTGGCGTGGAAGGCGAACGCGCAGGGACCCGCCCTGCTGGCGCGCGTGTGCGCGGAGCACAACATCACCCTGGTGCACGTGTCGAGCGATTACGTGTTCGACGGGACCGCCGAATTGCATGACGAGGAGGAGGCGTTCGCGCCGTTGGGCGTGTACGGCCAGTCGAAGGCCGCCGGGGACATCGCGGTCGCGAATTGCCCGCGTCATTATATCCTGCGTTCGAGCTGGGTGATCGGCGAGGGTCATAACTTCGTAAAGACCATGATGATGCTGTCCAACCGCGTCGCCGACCCCGGGGACGGTCTGAACGAGGTGACCGTGGTGGACGACCAGTACGGGCGCCTCACGTTCACTTCGGATATGGCGGACGCGATCTTCCACCTGTTGGATTCCGGTGCCGGGTACGGCACGTACGATCTGACCGGTTCCGGCAGGGTGGAGAGCTGGGCCGGCATCGCCAAGGCGGTGTTCGATCTGACGAACGGCAACGGGGACAGGGTACGCCCGATCTCGACCGAAGAGTACTTCCGGAACGCGAAGGATCCGGTCAGCCCGCGCCCGACCCATTCCGCCCTAGACTTGGGGAAGATCGAGGCGACGGGATATTCGGCTCCGGACTGGGAGGAGTTGCTAAAGGCATACGTCGCCAAGGAACTGACCAAGTAATCCACGGGGAAGAAACTTCCTGATAATGCGATGAAACCGCGCAGACTCATCTGCGCGGTTTTTCAATATTGGATTGACCTACTAAGCTAGAAACGCTTATCGATCAGAGACACGTCAGAAAGCAGGACGATTATGAAGGGCATCATCCTTGCCGGTGGTTCCGGTACCCGCTTGTATCCGTTGACCACGGTCACGTCGAAGCAGCTGTTGCCGGTGTATGACAAGCCGATGATTTACTATCCGCTGAGCGTGCTGATGATGGCGGGCATTCGCGACATCCTGATTATCAGCACACCGCATGATCTGCCTAATTTCGAGCGTTTGCTGGGCGATGGAAGCCAGTATGGCGTGACTTTCTCCTACAAGGTCCAGCCGAGCCCGGACGGGCTGGCACAGGCGTTCCTGCTGGGTGAGGAGTTCATCGACGGCGAGCCGTGCGCGCTTGTGTTGGGTGATAACATCTTTTATGGCAACGGGTTGGGGCGTACCCTGCGCAAGGCTGTCGCAGTGGAGCATGGTGCTACAGTGTTCGGCTATTACGTGGATGATCCGGAACGCTACGGCGTGGTCGAGTTCGACGAGAACAAGAAGGCTATCTCTATCGTAGAGAAGCCGGAACACCCGGCATCCAACTATGCGGTGACCGGCCTGTATTTCTATGACGAGCGTGTGGTCGAATTCGCCAAGCAGATCAAGCCGAGCGCACGCGGTGAATTGGAGATTACTGACCTCAATAGGATGTATCTTGAGGATGGCTCTTTGAATGTGCAAACGTTAGGTCGTGGTTATGCATGGCTGGACACGGGCACGATGGATAGCCTGTTTGAGGCTGGCGAGTTTGTGCGTACGGTTCAGAGAGCGCAAGGTCTGCCGATCGCAGTGGCTGAGGAAATTGCATTCGAGAATGGTTGGATTACTCGAGAGCAGCTGATGGCAGCCGCCGAGAAATACGGCAAAAGCCCATATGGTAAGCATCTCAAGGATGTCGCTGAAGATAAAATCATTCTCAAGTCAAAGAAAGATTAGAAACTGTGGTCCTTTATTTTAGAAAGACTTCGGTAAGCTGATGATCAGTGTCTGAGTTCAATTACGATTTGGAGGAAGTTTGAACCTGTTTAGCAAGCGTAACCGTGTGCTTCTTCGCGAGCTCACCGTTACAGATTTTAAATTACGTTATCAGCAATCTGCTTTAGGATATTTGTGGTCTATCCTGAAGCCTCTGATGCTATTTGCGGTTATGTATATAGTGTTCGCAAAGTTTCTGGCGATGGGAGGGGATATCCCTAACTACGCTGTGTATCTTTTGGCTGGCATTTCTTTTTGGACTTTTTTTGCGGAGGCCACAACACAGGGCTTGCAGGCGATTGTCTCGCGTGGAGATTTGATTAGGAAAATCAATTTCCCTAAATACATCATTGTTCTGTCAGGAACAATCTCTGCGTTGATTAATCTTTTCTTCAACTTGATTGTGGTCTTTGTCTTTGCCTTGTTGACAGGGGTTCAGTTTCGCTGGACAGTGTTACTTTTGCCATTGAACATTCTTGAGATGTATCTGTTGGCATTAGGCATAGGTCTCTTTTTAGGATCTCTTTTCGTGAAGTATCGTGATGTTGGGTATCTTTGGGAAGTGGCTTTGCAGCTGTTCTTCTACGCGACCCCGATTATTTATCCGATAACGATGGTGAGTGCTACGCATCCTTTCATGGCAAAATTAATGATGTTGAGTCCTATGGCTCAGATAATTCAAGACATCCGGTATAACCTAGTTACAGACTACACGCAGACGCTTTGGTCGATGTGGAACAATCCGCTTATTGGCCTGGTTCCGCTGTCGCTTGTTGTGATAGTACTGGCAATCGGTTCTTGGTACTTTAACAAGAGCTCCAAGCAATTCGCTGAGGTGATGTAAGTGGTAGCGATGAATGACGATATTGCGATTGAAGTCAAAGATGTTTCCAAAAGCTTCAAGTTGCCGCTTGAGAAGGCCTCTAGTCTGAAACAAGCGATCTTTAACGCTGTAAGTGGGAAAAAGGGGTATGAAGAACATCAGGTTTTACGTGATATTTCCTTTAAAATCAACAAGGGAGATTTTATTGGAATTGTAGGACGTAATGGCAGCGGAAAGAGTACGTTGCTGAAGTTGATGGCGCAAATATACTATCCTGATTCTGGAAGCATCAACATTAACGGCGTTTTGGTGCCATTTATTGAATTGGGCGTTGGCTTTAGCCCTGAACTAACCGGACATGATAACGTTTATCTCAACGGAGCCTGATGGGTTTTTCAACCAAAGAGATTGACGCAATGTATGACGATATCGTTGATTTTGCCGAACTTGGTCAATTTATGGAACAGAAGATCAAGAATTACTCCAGCGGCATGCTTGTCCGTTTGGCGTTCTCTATGGCTATTCGTGCTCAGTCCGATATCCTCCTGCTAGATGAGATCTTGGCAGTTGGAGATGAGGCTTTTCAGCGTAAATGTTATGCGTATTTTGCTAAATTGCGTCGCGAGAAAAAGACCGTTGTACTTGTTACTCATTCCATGGACTCGGTGCAACGTTTCTGTAATCGCGCTATTTTGATTCATGATGGTGATCTTAAAATTGACGGTACTCCTTTGGAAGTCGCGCAAGCATATCAAGAGTTGAATAGTCAGCGTCTTGATCTCGCTAACCTTGAATCTCAATTTTCTGGTGGCGACACTGAGATGTCGATCTCCGAGAAAGAGGAGGAAACTCGTCAACGAAGGGAGAATGTTGATTTCAAAATATCCCATGAGATTACTGACAGCGAGCTTATCTTTAATCTAGATATCCTCCCGAAGAGAAATTTAGAAGATGCGGTTTTGACTTTTGTTATTAATAGCGAGGTCGGAGAGATTGTTTTCCGTGTCGCCAGCGATGATAAGAACGTTAATCAGAAAATCGTGTTTTCCGAGGGGAAAAATATGCATCTACGCCTTTCTGTAGATAACATTTTTCCTAACGGCATTTTTTCAGTGCAAGTAGCAGTGAAAAAGGAAGATAGAAGCGAAAACTATTTAATGGCAAACAATGCATTGTTGTTCGAGGTTCATGCTCCTGTCGACGTGAGCCAGAATTGGAAGCCTGACTTCGATTTCGTTCTGTCTCCAATGGAGGGATAATATGAAATACGGCCTTTTCAAATATGAGACCGAGAACATCGGGGATGAAATTCAGAGCATAGCGGCAAGGCGTTTTTTGCCATCGGTGGATACTTATATAGACCGAGACAGGCTGGGTGAATACTGTCCTGATGAGGAGACAAAAATAATCACTAATGGGTGGTTTATGCATGCGCCGTACCAGTGGCCTCCGAAGTCCAATAAAGTGATTCCCCTTACTGTGTCAATGTATATTGATCAGGCTGACTCTAAGGTTCTTGATACTTTTTTTAACGATACGAGCATTCATTATCTTAATGACCATGGTCCTGTAGGAGCGAGAGACCTTTCAACGTTGGAGCTTTTGCAGAAACATGGGGTTGAGTCTTATTTTTCAGGTTGCATGACTTTAACTCTGCAAAGGGACCCGGGTATTCCCAAAGGCGACTTTGTCTTAGCGGTGGATGTTCCTCAGCCTGTTGTGGAGATGGTTCAGGGTCATACTAACCGCTCAGTCATACAGGCATCTCCGTATTTTGATGCAGATATGAGTCAAGACGATCGTCTTCAGTTAGCTGAATATTTCTTGTATTTGTATCAATCGGCTTCTGCTGTCATTTCTACGAGGCTGCATGCCATGCTTCCGGCACTTGCACTTGAAACGCCGGTCTTTTTAGTCAAGGATCGGAATAAATACGATGAAAAAAGGTATGCCGGATTAGCTGAGCTGGTAAACAGTGCGACTGATGAAGAATATCTTAATGATTATTCACTTTTTGACGTTGATACACCGAAGGAAAATCCTAAATCGTATCTAAAAATACGTGAACAACTAATTAAAAGAGTCACTGATTTCACGGGTTATGATAGTGGCAGCTCTTTTCGAACGGTTGATTTTTCTCATATCGCAGATAATGAATCGTATATAAGGCTTTTTACAAGAGGTTTTCATTCCCTGAATCGTGCACTTCTTTTGGAAGGTGATAAAGAGTGGCTCCAGGAGCAGTGTGATGATTTGCGCAGAATTCAGCAGCATCTTGATGAGGAACTTCAGGACGCTCGAAAAATGCAGAAAGATCTTTCTCTTCAGAATGATATTTTGCGTAAACGCATAGAGACAATGGAAAAATCTAGTTCTTGGAGGATAGGTAGGACGATTACTGCTCCTGGACGTAAGCTGAAAGATATGATCAAGGGGAACCAGAAGTGAAATATATCAGCGTTTTTTTTCAATACCTTCGGTCTAACGGAGTTAAGGTCACTTTTGAGCGGTGCATTTCTTTTATAAAACGTAAGCTGAAGCGTTCTCATGCGGTGCAAAGCGTTATTTCGAAGCGCCCTATTGACGTTATGACATCCGTGGAGGATGTCGTCAAAGCTGATTTTGTTGCTGAGCCGTATGTTGCGCCTAAGAAGGTTGATAAGGCAAAGTTAAATATTGGATGGGTTCTTTCGCCCATCAGCATTGGTAGTGGCGGTCAGCACACAATCGCTCGTTTTGCGAAATCGTTGCAAGAGCGCGGACATAATGTCACCTTTTTCATCTACGAGAGCATCTCACAACAGCCAGCTGATTATTCTCACCAGTTGTTGAAAGAACATTTTGATATTGATGTTCGTTGTCTGCCTATGAGTCAGGCTGACAAAGAAGACATCGATGTCCTGTTCGCGACGGGATGGGAAACCGCTTATCCTGTTTTCAATATGAAGAATCCTGCCCATAAAATGTATTTCGTTCAGGATTTCGAGCCGCTCTTTTACGGAATGGGCTCTAAAGCGGTGTTAGCTGAGAACACTTATCGTTTTGGTTTTTACGGTATTACAGCTGGGCGTTGGCTGACGAAAAAAGTCGGAGAATACGGTATGAAAGCTGATTTTTTCGACTTCGGCGCAGATCTAGATATTTATCGTCCTACTGGAAAAACTTCAAAAAAGAAGCAGATTTGTTTCTATGCAAGACCTGTGACTGAGAGACGCGCCTTTGAAATTGGCGTCTTGACTTTGGCGAAGTTCCACCAAATACATCCTGACTACAATATCGTTTTCTTTGGTTGGGATGTATCTGATTATGACATTCCATTCCCGTACGAAAATCGAGGAATCGTCAGTCCTGTGGAGCTTTCTTCGATTTACCATGACTCTCAGGCATGTTTGGTGCTTTCTTTGACGAACGCATCGCTTCTTCCTCTTGAACTGCTTGCTGCAGGATGTGTTCCTGTAATGAACGATGGAGAGAACAATCGTTTGGTAATTGGTGAGAATTCAGATATTGTCTACACTCTGGACTCGCCAATCGAATTGGCCAAAGGATTGGATGAAGTTGTCTCTGACCCTGACATTGAAGCAAGATGCCAACGCATTTCTAAGAGCGCGGAAAGCTCATCATGGGATGCGTCATATGAGAAGTTTGCGAAAATTATCATGCGAGAGGTGACTACTGCCAGCCATGAGCGAGATTAAAGCCACTGTTTTCATTCCTACTTATTATGGTGAAGACAATCTTGATGAGCTTTTTGGAAGCCTAATTAAGCAAAAGACAAATTTCGAATACGAGATTCTTGTCATTGATACGAGCTCAAAAGATCGTACTCCTGAAATAATTAAAGCCTGGTTGCCCAAGTTTAAGCATTTTCGGTATGAAACCATTGCAAAGCCTGATTTCTCACACGGAAGGGTACGTCAGCAGGCGGCTCAAATGGCTCAGGGCGAGTATGTTGTGTATCTGACTCAAGATGCAACGCCTGCTCATGATCGGTGGCTGTACGAGATTATTCAGCCGATGGAACGGTTCCCGATGGTTGCCGGTGTCATGGGCAAGCAAGATCCTCGTCCTAATGCTCTTCCCCTGCTGAAAGAGGAGATAATACGGACCTTTAAGCAGTTTGGTCCAGACTTCGGAACGACGCTTTTCTATGAGGATGACTTTATCGACTCTCAACAAATTTTTGATCTAGTTACATTCTATTCAGACGTTAATTCGGCGGCTCGTAAGTCTGTGCTCCTTGGAGACGTTCCATACCAGGACGTGCCGTATGCTGAAGATCAGAAGTTTGGCGAGGATCTCGTCAAGCACGGTTATGTTAAAGCTTATGCGCCAAGAGCTAATGTGTGGCATACTAATGAGATCAAATTACGTGATTACAAGAAACGTATGTTTGATGAGATTGTCGGCGTACGACGTGTTGGCAAAACAATGGACCCAATTTCCATGCCATTCGTCATTAAACAGATGATTCGTGCCTATACGTTAGGCTCAAAGTTCATCCTGCAAGATCATCAATATTCATGGAAACGCAAATTGTATTGGCTGGTAGTCAATCCACTTTTTGTCGCTGAGAAATGGAAAGGCGTGCGGGCAGCTATTGCTGTTGATTTAAACGATCAAGCGACAATCGATGCAAATTCTTTGGAAAAGCAGCAAGAGAAATAGTAAACGTGCGGCATTAAGTTGCCGCACGTTTACTATTTCATATTCTTAATTTTCGCATCGTATATTCTTTTTTCTATCAGTCTCATCCGCTTAAGCGAATTGCAAATCATTCTATCTTTAAGAGAAAGAGACTTGATTAGATTTGAAACTTGCAATTGGTCAATTCTAAACTGTTGCTTTTCAGTAGAACTCTTCGCAGCCTTTCCCTCATCTTTAAGATTGCCCGTAAGAGTGTAGTAGCTTCGCGCTGGTATAACACTATTCTCTTGACACAGAATGAAGTTTTTCTTAGCTGCGACGATGTGATCATGATAGAACGAGGCACTACGCATCTTATGTGTAACAGAGTCAGGCCTCTGCAACCAGTAGTACAGGGTTGCATCAACGTCAACTACCGTTCCATCCGAAGATATAACTCTCCGGCTATTGCAGTGTCCTGAGCGTAAATACCCTCGGGAAACCGAACTCCATCCCATACTTTTCGTGCATACAAACGGCACCAATTCGCCTCATTAAAATAACGAGCTTCAGTGTTTTTGCCAGCCATCTTTCCTAGAACGCGAAATAGCTTGCTGAAAACAGTTTGATATGACTGCAGAGGATTGCTAAAAGATGTTGTTTTGCCTGTAAGAGCTGTGCCATTTGAAGCTTTCGTTTTGATTTCTTGGATCTGCGAAATGCCAAACTGTTGCCAACGGGCTTTGCTCATATCAGCATGATTGGAGACTAACGCATGAAATAAAATTTCAATATTGTCTCGTGCCATTATGTCATCATTATCAATAAAAGCGATGTAATCACCTTTCGCCAAATCCAGTCCAGCATTCTGAGCTTTGGCAATACCTCCATTTTCTTGGTGTCTTACAATAATTCTGTTGTCGGTAGAAGCATATAAATCACAAATTTGCGGCGAAGAATCAGTGGAACCATCGTCGATAAGAATAATCTGGAGATTGCTCCAAGACTGGTTTTTGACTGAGTCGAGACAAAATGGCAGATATTGTTCTGCATTATAAACGGGGATAATGATTGAAACGAGTGGCGTCTTATCCATTGTTTCCTTCTATCGTGTTGTCTTCGGACTCAAAGCTTTCTTCAGTCTACACTCATGAAGTCGCTTTCTTTTAGATAGTTCTTTCCGGAGGTCTGATCGTACTGTACAAGCTTGTAGTCTGCTAGTAGTTGCTTTTGCGTCTTGCTCATGCTGGTAGAATCAGTCACTGTGCCGTCGGATTGAAGATAAGTTGCTGTTCCGAGCCCGATCCCGCCCCTATTCGAGATGACACGGCTAATCGCAGGTATTTCCTCGTGGAGTTTAGTTAGCAAAGCTAGGTATGGCGAAATTTTTGCATTCATATGCTCAGCTGCGGATGACATGAAATAATTAGATGAAGAAAAAGCTGCTTCAGAGTCGTCAAGCTTAACATTTGCAGATGGTGACGCATCGTTTGACCAAATGAAATAATCGGTTTCATGAAGTAGGAACGAATCGTCCGGATTTTGTTCTTCTTTTAAATAGATGCCTGGAAGATGATCTCCATAGAAAATGACTGTAATAGGCTTGTTGATCTGGTTCAACTGGCTGAGGAAGTCAAGTGTTGCTTGATCCGTGTATTTCAGGCCCGTAGAAAAAACGTTAATCGCACTATGCTCATCGTCAGGTGTGTCATCGGTAACAGAAGATTGGAGGACGTCTTCCGCTTCATAGTAGTTGCTGTAAGGCATGTGGTTTTGCATAGTGACGACTTGCAGAAATTCTGGATTCTTTTGATTCTTGATCAAATCCAAAACATCTTGATAGGTGGAGGAATCACTCACATATGGTGATTCTCCTATTTTTTCGGTATGCTCGACAGGGGTTGCGCTGTCGAGAGAATAAAGGTGCGAGAAACCAAACTTTTTATAATTTGTGTTTCTTAGATACATGCTTTGATAGTAAGGGTGCACTGCCTCGGAACCGGATTCTCCATATTTCTGTGTCCAGATCTGATTAAACGAATATGGGTTAGATTGAGTCGGTACGAGTTGCTGATAAGGAACAATCATTGAATCGCTAAAATTCGCCAAAGAAAGACCTGTGAGAGCTTGGTATTCAATGTTGGCGGTTCCACCTCCATAACCAGGCGAAAGCATGGTGCCGGATGTAGTGGTTCCCATGATATTTCGAATATTCGGAATGGGATCTTCATCAAAAGTAATATCAGGGAGTCTGGTGGGGTCGGCAAATGTTTCTGACAGTATCATGATGGCAGTGCTGTCGGTCAATTGCTGTGTTCGGGACTTATTTATGGAATTTGCAAGCTTTGAATATTTCTTTGAAATTGCCTGCATCTTCTGTTTTGAATAACCTTCAGGTTTATCCATCGTGGGAGCCTTTGTCAGGCTTAAGAAGGTCGTCGCAGGACCGTTATTTCGGGCATCTTCTGCTGCGTCGAAAAGTGTGGGCGTATAACCTTGTTTGGCTGCCCACATATTTGACCATGACCCACCAGTTCCTAAGTTTGTTGCATAGGATGCCAGGATGACTACACTAACCACGGCGGCGAGGGCTCGGCTGAATGTGCCGACGGTGTTTTTCGCACTGGCGAATGGTTTGCGCCATGAACAGTAGATAAAGCATTTACGTCTATCGAGTAGGAAGAGCAACAAACAGATAGCAATTATCCAAATGACGACTGTGACGGCATTTTCGACGAATTGCTGTGAATTGTCAGGAATAAATGAAGCAATATTGCCGGCGTCTCCTCCAGATATAAAAGTAAAATCCGCTGGAATGATTGGTTCATTACGTAATTGTATTTTTATGCTGTTTGCTACGCCAAAAGCTGTTATAGCTGTTCCGAAAAGAAGTGTCGCAATCCAGAATCTGTTGGTGACAAAAATGAGTGCGAGATAAATAAGACCGAGCCCGACAAAATTAACCAAAAAGAGAGATTTCTGCTCAAGCCACATTTGACTGACGAATTTGGTGACTTGCCCTGCGACGCTGTTCAGAATTTTGGTTGTCTGATCAACTTCATCGCCTTTATCGTACGTTGGTTCGCTATACATTCCCCACTGAAGGAAGATGACCTCGGCAGAAGTCAATAGGGTGAACACGATGGCGTAGAACGCATAGGAGAACCTCATGCGCTTCTTCCACGGGCCATATGCTTTTCTAAAGAATTTGATGATGAGTTGAACGGCTTTGAAATTAATAAAAGTATGCCATGCGTTTTTTGCTGCTGTGGCAGCGGTGTGGATGGCGTGACCGGTAACTTTGGTTGCTTTTACAGCCGTGTGCCCTGCGGTGGAAAGCGTTTTTGCCGTGGTATGTGCGGCTCGTTTGCAAACCGAGACGACCTGATTCAAAGGCTGCTCAGCGGGTTGATGGGGCTGGAGCTCAGAAGAAGCGATTTGTTCGTTATTGTCTATTTCGGCTTTACTGACGGATCCACTGGAAACCATCTCCGGTAAACAGGGCAGGGTGCCAGCGCCTGAAATAAAGATGCTTGTGTTGTCGGAGGTGGCGTGAATTGCTGATTTCTGCGTATACAGTTTTGAACCGTGGTGGCCTGAAAGGGCGGATGGGGCGCAAGCGTTGCTGTCTTCGTCATTCGCAAGAGGGCGATATGTTCCACCCGCAATCGGCTGCTTAGTAAGTTTTACGTATGAAGGTGCACAAGCGTGACGGTCAGGCGAAAAAATAGGCATCGTCGCATCCTTCAACAAGATAGCCCCTTATAATTAGGGGCTCTGTACAATTAAACCGGATACATTTTAGTGTTCAGCTGTGGACGAACGGGTATCTCGTAGATGTCTGAAAGGTAGCTGGAAGGTTAACTGTGCTACGTGGGGTATCTGCCTACAACGTAAGTGGGAAAGGGCAACAAAATGTATGCGAAATCTGAAGGGTCGTAGCGCAGGAATTGGTTGATTTGCAGACTGGGGGAGAGGCTCGATATGTGGATCTTTTTACTCAATTTGCTGCGAGCGACAGTCGACAGACGGATTTGGTGTTCAAGGTGGACGACTATATGCGCGCGCAAGTGTTGGATGCCACCAGCTGATAATGCGCCGAAAGCGTGGCTTGTATGGGGCGACGAGAAGGCGGGCGGCGGATTCGGTGCGTGGCTTGGCGCAGTTAGACCGTTGACGTGAGATGTAACGTGGTTGCCATGACAGACCATGAACGCACTATTCCGACTTCTGGACATATTGCTGCTGAACATGCCGTTCCAACTTGTGCTCGTATGAAGACCATTGCTGTTCCGGATTTTGAAGTGTTGTTTGCTGACTATAAGGGTTCCAAGCCTCAGGAAGACGAATTTGTGAAGTGCGTCGGACGGGAACGCTTATGACAGTTCGCCATGGCGATGTGACGCAGTCTGACAACTGAGATTCGGTAAGCGTCGCTTTTGAAGATGTCACGCTGCAAGCGAGTCGGCTTCACTGGAGGCGGAAGCGGGACCTGACTCATACTTGGCCTAGAGCCGAATCTTGTCATGTAATCCAGAAGTTCTCTTCTGCCAGGACCTAAATTTAGGGTGCTCGTTTGAGTTCAATGGGTCTCTGCTTGAAAAGCCAATGATTATGCGGTCTTTACACCAAATCAAGGGTAACTGAGGTGCCGTTCATACACCAAATCAAGGTTTGGAGTGCGAAAAACCTGCTGAATCTGTCATAGATATCGCATCCGCCACGGGGGAAGCCGTGCAACCATTGAACTTTTCGGCTTGCGCGGGTTACGTGAATTAGTGATTCGAGACATCGCCCACGAGCGCTCCATGATGCAACCCTGCCGGTACCCTGAAATGGTGAGTAGTGAGATTTTCAAGCCGCGCAACATCATCGTGACCGGCGGATGTGGGTTTATCGGAGCCAATTTCGTGCGCTACGTGGCACACAACCATCCTGACGTGCGCATAACCGTGCTCGACAAGCTGACCTATGCCGGAAATCCGCAGAATATCGCCGGTCTTCCGCAATCGCAAGTCGAACTCGTGCAAGGCGATATCTGCGATGCTGCACTACTGGAACGTATCGTGCCCGGGCATGACGCGATCGTGCATTTCGCGGCCGAATCGCATAACGACAACTCCATCGCCAATCCTGAACCCTTCATCACAACGAATGTGGAGGGTACGTTCCACCTGCTTGAGGCGGCGCGCAAGCATGACGTGCGATTCCATCACATCAGCACCGATGAAGTGTACGGCGACCTTGCGCTCGACGATCCATGCAAATTCACCGAAAGCACGCCATATAAGCCGTCAAGCCCGTACAGCGCGTCAAAAGCGGCATCCGACCAGCTGGTGCGTGCCTGGGTTCGCACGTACGGGCTTCGCGCCACGATTTCCAACTGTTCCAACAATTATGGGCCATACCAGCATGTGGAAAAGTTCATTCCGCGGCAGGTCACATCCATCATGGAGGGTGTGCGGCCGAAACTGTATGGCACTGGTGAGAACGTGCGTGACTGGATTCATACGGAAGACCACTCTTCCGCGGTGTGGGAGATTCTTACACGCGGGCGGATCGGCGAAACATACCTGATCGGCGCGGATGGTGAAATGAGCAATATTGCCGTGATGCGTATGATCCTGCGGCTTATGGGATGTGCCGAAGATGCGTTCGACTGGGTGCGTGACCGCCCCGGGCATGATCGGCGTTACGCGATTGACTCCAGCAAGCTGCGTGCCGAACTTGGATGGAAGCCTGTGCGCACCGATTTCGAAGCCGGTTTGCAAGCGACCATCGCTTGGTATGCTGCCAACCGCGCCTGGTGGGAGCCCGCCAAAGCCGCCACCGAAGCCCGCTACCGCGCCCAAGGCCAGTAAAGCGCGTCGGACTGGAGCGTTTGTGACGGTGCGTCATGGTGGATACGGCGCAGCCTGGCAACTGGGTTCGGCAAGTGGCGATTGGGGAATAACGTGCTGCAAGTAGCCGATTTCGTCAGGAAATGCCTCCGGTCGGACTGTCGAATCTGCCATATATAAGCCAGATACGGTGCGAAAGCGCTTGTACAGGGGTGAAGTCGTCCAAAACGTAACTTTGACCCCGTTAATAAGCTCTTTCGGGTTTTTTGGAAGGGGTATCGATTTGCGGTATGGGCGGTTATCGGGTTGTGAAAACGTTGCGAAAGTCATCTTTAACGAGGTCAAAGTTGTTTGAAAACGCAACTTGGCCCCGTTGAACGCAGGGGTGGCGGAGCTAGGGGCGGCGCCCTGTCGGCTCGTCTGGCTCGGACGGCTTACTTGGCGGACTCGAGTTTGAGTTCCTGGCTGGCGATCACCGACTTGGCGGCCGCGTCGAGTTCGTTGGTGATGTTGCGCAGGTTGTCGGCGTACGTGCGAATATCGTCTGTCGCCTTGGTGAAGTCGCTGGCATTGCCGTTCGCGGGGCATGTTGGCGCGTTTTCCACGGCTTCGGCCAGCGTGATCGCATCCTTCAGGGTTTCCAGCGTGGTGCCGTCGGCCACGTCGTCCACGGTGAGTTTTGCCGCATCTTCGGCTTCTTTCTGAGCCTCTTCGAAGTTTTGCTGATGCGTGGCGAGCGCCTTCGCGTTCAACGTGCAGGTGTCGCTGGCGGCTTGCGTCATTTCGCGCTTATTGGCGACTGCGATGATGGCAACGGCTGCGAGCGCAATGGCAACTACTGCTATCACGGCGACGATGGCGATGGTCTTGCGCTGTTTCGCATTGTTTTTCTGTGCTGTTGGCTGCATTGGGGTTCCTCTCTTCTCTGTGGCTTTCGTATTAAGCAAAACGTTGCGAGTATACAAAAACATTTCTGAGAAACGATTTACCACTGGAAATAATGTGGATTATTTTGCTATGAAAGGAATTTGTTTGTGGATGGGGGTGCTGGGCGCGTCAGGAGTGCGTGGCATTTATGCTGGAAGGAGAAACGTTTTAAGGGGTTTGAATGGCGTATCGTGCGACGTTGAAGGATGTGGCCGCTGCTGCGGGGGTGTCTGTGACGACGGTTTCGCTGGTGTTGAATAATCGGCCGGCTCGCGTGTCTGAGGAGAAGCGTAAGGCCATTGCCGACGCGGCGAAGAAGCTGAATTATGTGCCGAATCAGAGCGCGCGTAGCTTGGTGACCAAGCAGTCCCAGCTGGTTGCGCTGATCGTGCCTGATATTGAGAATTTGTTTTTCGCGGCGCTTGCCAAGTGTGTGGAGGATGAGTGCGCCGCGCAGGGGTATTCGCTGATTGTGGCCAATTCCGATGATTCGCGTGCTGCGGAGCATGAGTTGTTGCAGCGTCTTCCTGCCCGTGGGGTGGATGGGGTGATGTTGATCCCGGCGCGTGAGTCGTGTGTTGGGAGTGCTGTTGAGCAGCTGTGTGAGGATGTGGCGCTTGTGTCGTGCCCGGTGGTGCTGATCGACCGTTTGACGCAGTGCGGCTGGTGCGATGCCGTCGGTTTTGACAACTATCTTGGTGGTCGTTTGGCTGCCCAGTATCTGTTGGAAGGTGGTCATACTCGTATTGGCATTGTCACCGGCGATATTGCGGAGTCGAGTGCCGCGGAGCGTCGTCGTGGTTTTGTGGATGCCATCGAGCAGTCGGGGAAGCATTTTGATTCTTCGCTGTGTGTTGAGGGTGATTACCGTTTCGATAGCGGCTATCGTGCCGCGAATCAGATCATCGATGGCGGGGCGACGGCCGTGTTCTGCTGCAACGATGTGATGGCGCTTGGCTTCCGTCAGCGTATGGCGGAGCGTGGGTTGCATGTTACTGAGGATATGCAGGTGATTGGTTACGACAATATTCTCAAACGATTCGGTCTTGGTTGGCGTATGACCACCGTTGAGCAGAGCGTGACTGATTTGGCCGCCGCTTGTTGGGGTATGTTGCGTAAGCGGATTGATGTTGCGGTTCGTGCCAAGTCCGGTACGGAATCAGGGGATGCCCGTCCGTGGCTTTCCGATCCGCAGGTTGAAGTGCTTACGCCGAAACTGGTGCAGGCGGCCTGCGCGTAAACCGCCATTTTTAGATGCTGCAGACTGGTGCAAAACGGGTGGTGCAGATCAATCTCGGTATGTGGTGACGTAGGCATCTCCAATATGCTGTAAGCGTTGGAAATACAGGCAACACGCCGTGTATAGGGGAAGAATTTGCGTTCTTGATAAAACGCTTTATCATAAATCTTGTCAACACAACACAATCGAGAATGCGCTCGATGTATAACTGACGACGCACCCGTATGGTGGCGGACCGTCGTCAGGCCGTCAAAGAGGAAAGGCACACACATGAAAAAGATGATTCTTGATCTTGATACCGGCGTTGATGACGCGCTTGCCATTTCGTATGCTCTGGGAAGCCCGGAGATTGACTGATCGGCATCACCGGCACCTACGGCAACGTGCTCGTCGAGCAGGGTGTACGCAACGCGCTGGCTGTGACCGACCTGCTCGGCCACCCGGAAGTCAAGGTCTATCAAGGCCTGCCGCACTCCAGTACCGCCGATCACTTCGAAGTACTGCCGATCTCCGCATTCATCCACGGCGACAACGGCATCGGCGACGTGGAAATCCCCGATTCCAACCGTTCCGTCGAAACCGAATCTGCGGTCGACTTCATCATCGACGCAGTGAAGACTTATGCAAGGATCTCGTCTACGTGCCGACCGGCCCGATGACCAACATCGAAGCCGCATTGAAGAAAGCACCGGAAATCAAGGATGAAATCGGCCAAATCGTGCTTATGGGCGGCGCACTGACCGTACCCGGCAACTGCAACGCCTGCATGGAAGCCAACATTTCGCAGGATCCGGAAGCCGCCGACTACCTGTTCCGTTCCGGGGCGCCGACCACCATGATCGGTCTCGACGTAACCCTGCAGACCCTGCTCACCTACAAGGAAACCCAGCAGTGGCGCGACCTCGGCACCAAGGCCGGCAGTTCCTGGCCGACATGACCGACTTCTACATCAAGGCTTACGAAACCACGTCCCCGCATCTGGGCGGCTGCGGCCTGCACGATCCGCTCGCCGTTGGCGTGGCAGTGGACCCGACCCTCGTCACCACCCTCGACATCAATATGAAGGTCGACGTGGAAGGCCCGACCCGCGGACGTACCATCGGCGACGAAACCCGCCTGAATGACCCGGCCAAGACCATGAAGGTTGCCGTCGGCGTCGACGTGCCGCGCTTCCTGAACGAATTCATGACCCGCATCTCCGGCCTCGCAGCCAAGGCTGAATAAGCGTAACCGGCCAAGCAATCGCGTATCGCATATCGCGTATCGCATATCGCGCAATTCGAGAGAATCAAGGATTTTTATTATGTCTAACAACACAACCGACGTGACCGGCACCGCATCCGCCGATCCGTTCGATGATCCGGTGACCAGCAACAAGATGGCCATCCGCGCCCTGATCCCGCTGCTGATCACCTTCGTGCTCGGCACCCTGTGCCTGCAGGGCTTCAACCTGGTGTTCCAGCAGGTCGGCACCGACGTCGGCGCACCGAACCAGGCGTCCCTGATCACCGCATTTCCGAGCATCGTGCTCGGCATCGTGTGCTTCATCTACGGTTCCCTGGGCGATTTCGTCTCCCTGCGTAAGCTTGTGACCGTCGGTCTCGTGACGCTGTTCGTCGGCTCCATCTTCGGTTTCGTGGCAAACTACTTCTTCGCCGCAAACCTGTGGACCGTGATCATCGCACGCGTGCTGCAGACCGCAGGCGAACAGGTGGCAGGTTCCGCCTTCCTGGTGGTGGCCACCAAGTACCTGCGTAACGATTTGAAGGTCATCTTCTTCGGTCTGTTCACCGCCGCATACCAGCTTTCCGCATCCATCGGCGTGTTCGCAGCCGGCATGCTCAGCTCCATCGCATGGCAGTTCCTGTTCCTGATCCCGTCCGTCACCATCCTGTTCCTGCCGATCCTGCTCAAGACCCTGCCGTCCAAGAGCGGCAACGGCCAGAAGGTCGACGCATTCGGCTTCGTGATCTTCGGCTTCGCCACCGCATTCCTCACCCTGTTCTTCTCGTACATGGCATGGTGGATGCTCGTGGTCTCCCTGCTGCTGTTCGTGGCATTCGCTTCTACATCAACAAGGCCTCCAACCCGTTCATCACCCCGGCATTCTTCAAGAACACCCGCTGGCTGCGCGCCATCTGCCTGATCCTCATGTTCTACTTCGTGAACTACGCACTGAGCCCGATCTTCAACGCCATCGGCACCAACATCTACGGCATGACCACCACCCAGGTCTCCCTGCACATTGTGTGGGCCTTCGTGGTCGCCGCCGTGGTGGGCACCTGCTCCGGCATGATCATCCGCAAGATCGGAATCAAGGCCGGCATCGTGACCGCAGGCACCCTCATGTTCCTCGGCTGGACCGGTGCGGCATTCTGCGTGAACTCCGGTTTCGTGGTGCTGACCCTGTGCGCATGTGTGTTCTACGCAGGCTGCGGCCTCATGTACTCCCCGGTGGTCTCCACCGTGCTGGGCACCATTGAAAAGGACGAATCCGGCCGTGGCGTCGGCATGAACGATCTGCCATGAACGTTTCCCCGTCCATCGGCATCGCCATCATCGGCAGCCTGCTCGGCTCCAACGCCCTCGCAGGCGGCTCCATCACCGGCGCAACCGGCACTGCCGCCAACTATGCCAACCTGCTGCTGGTCGCCGCCGGTACCGCACTGCTTGGCCTGATCGTGTTCTTCGTCTTCAAGAAGAAGATCTACGAAGGCAACCATGCGCTGGAAACCGAGGAATCGGCAAAGTAATCGCACATTACATCCTCAATATAGTAAAAATGGGGATTTGCGATAATTGCGATTACTGAACAACACTATTTCGCAAATCTCCATTTTCATAAATCTTCTTTTGATGTAAGGAAGGTAAAGATGAGCGCGACTGAAGTTCTCTCCGCATTGGACCGCATCCACGGCACAGTGTCCGTAATCGGCTCGATGAACGCGGACTACACCGTCACCGCACAGCGTCTGCCAGGGCCGGGGGAGACCATCACCGGCGGTCCGCTGCAGCTGCTGCCGGGCGGAAAATCCGGCAACCAGGCGGCCGCCGCAGCGCGCATCGGCGCAACCGTGCAGATGTTCGGCGCGGTCGGCTCCGATTCCAACGCCGACTTCCTACTCGGCGCTCTGGGCGAGGCGGGCGTGAACACCACGCATGTTCGCCGCGTGCTCGGACCATCCGGCACAACCGTGATTACCGTGGACGCAACCGGCGAAAACACCATCGTGTACTCGCCGGGATCGAACGCGCAGGTCACCGTGGATTATGTGGAATCCGTGCGCGATGCGCTGGCACGGTCTTCCGTACTTGGCCTGTGCTTGGAAAGCCCGATCGAAACGGTGACGGCCGCCGCGCGCATGTGCCATGAAGCGGGCGTGAAAGTGCTGCTCAACGATTCGCCGTTCACCCCGTCGCTGCCGGCCGAACTGGTGGAAGCATCCGATATTCTGCTCGTCAACGAGCATGAGATGGTGCAGCTGCTCGGCATTGACGAGCCGGAAAACGACGATTGGGACGGTTTCGATTGGAATCATGCGCTGGAAGCAATGCGTGGATTCGGTTTCGAACAGGCGATCGTGACGCTCGGCGGCGATGGTTCCGTGGTATTGGATTCCACTTCGGCAACGCCGATCCAGCGCATTGCCCCCGTGCGTGTGAACGCGGTGGACACCACCGGCTGCGGCGACTCCTTCATGGGCACGGTGCTGGCCGGTCTTGCCTCGGGCATGGCGCTTTCCGAAGCGGCCGAGCTTGCCTCGTATGTTTCGGCATACGCCGCCACAGGGTATGGTGCGCAGGCCTCCTACGGCAATGCCGCGCAAATCCGCGAAGCATTCGCCAAATAACGGAAGCGAGGATGCTTATCGGACGCTAGCCAGATTTCTCTTTTCTCTCTTGATACGCGGGGTGCCGCATCCTATCGACGTAGGATGCGGCACCCGTTTTTGGGAAGATCTGACATTAAAAAAACTCGCCGACCGGATGGGGCGAGTTTTTGTTACGTTGAAAAGATTGCGCGAATCAGGCGTAGATATTGCGGGGACGCATGTCTTCGGGCAGGCCGTTGAGCAGCGTGGAAACGGATCCGGATTCGAACACGGAACGGATGCCGGCGGCCAACAGCGGAGCCACGGACAGCACGGTCATGTTCGGCAAGCGCTTCTCTTCCGGAACGGGCACGGTGTCGGTGAGCACGATTTCCTTGGCACCGCAATTTCTCAGGCGTTCCACGGCCGGGCCGGACAGCAGGCCATGCGTGGCAACCAGCGTCACGGACTTCGCACCAGCGTTGTTCAGTGTGCGCACGGCCTCGCAGATGGTGCCCGCGGTGTCGATCATGTCGTCGACCACCACGCAGTCGTGACCTTCGACCTCGCCGATAATGCCATGCGCTTCGGCATGGTTCGGGCGGGTGGTGTCACGGGTCTTGTGAATGAACGCGAGCGGCAGATTGCCCAGCTTCGCGGCCCACTGTTCGGAAACCTTGATGCGGCCGGCATCCGGAGACACGATGGTGGTGTTCTCAAGCGGCATGTTGTTGCGCACGTAGTCAAGCAGCACCGGAGTGGCGGTGAGATGGTCGACCGGTCCATCGAAGAAACCCTGCTCCTGGGCGGCATGCAGATCGACCGTCATAATACGGTCGGCGCCGGCTGCGCGGAACAGGTCGAAAATCAGTCGGGCGGTGATGGGCTCGCGGCCCTGATGCTTCTTATCCTGGCGCGAATAGCCAAGGAACGGCGCGACCACGGTAATGGAACGGGCGGAAGCGCGCTTCATGGCGTCAACCATAATGAGCTGCTCCATAATCCACTTGTTGATCGGCTCGGTGTGCGCCTGCATCACGAACGCATCGGCGCCACGCACCGGCTCGGTGTAACGCACATACATCTCGCCGTTGGCGAAATCGTAAGCCGTGGTCTCAAGTACGTCGATTCCCAGGTATTTCGCGGTTTCATGGGCCTGCTCAGGGTACGCACGACCCGTCACCAAAGCCAATTTCTTATCCGGGGTGCCTTCGAGAATCGCCGACATGCTTCGCCTTCCACAAATCTAGAGTCGCGTAAATACGGTACCAACCGTACAAAAATAGCCGTATTCAATATAACAATGCGGGTGCCCATGACGCGCCTGCACCACAGAACGTGCGCATGATGTTGCAGAACGTGCGCAATTGCCGCTCGTCCAGCAGAAGGGCTATGCTGAACAGGTTGTCTGAACTGTATCTTTATACCTTTCATATATAGATGCGTGAAGGCAGTACGCATACACACTCCTGCCATGGAAGGTCCATGGCCGATAGTCCGAAGGAGGTGGGTGATGTCTGCGCATAAGTACGAACTGATGTTCATTGCCGATCCTGAGCTGGATGAGCGCGGTCTGAAGAAGTTGACCGAGCAGTATCTGGAAACTGTCACCAAGGAAGGCGGTGCTGTCGAGAACATCGACATCTGGGGCCGTCGCAAGCTTGCCTACGAGATCGCTGGCAAGACCGAAGGCAATTACGTTGTGGTCAACTACTCCGCTGAGCCGGCCACCAGCGACGAACTCGATCGTCTGCTGAACCTGAACGAATCCGTCATCCGTACGAAGATTCTTCGCAAGTAAGTAATTCCAAGCTTTTCAAGCTGCAAAGTAAGTAGGTAACGATGGCAGGCGAAACGATTATCACTGTGGTGGGTAACCTCACGGCTGATCCCGAAATCCGTACGGTTGGCAACGGCTCGTCCGTGGCCAGCTTCACCATTGCCTCCACTCCGCGCACCTGGAACCGTAATACGGGCCAGTTTGAAGATGGTCAGGCTTTGTTCATGCGCTGCTCCGCGTGGCGCGACATGGCCGAGCATTGCGCGCAGAGCCTGAGCAAGGGCATGCGTGTGATCGCGCAGGGTCGTTTGCAGCAGCGTTCCTATCAGGCGAACGATGGTTCCCAGCGCACGGTTATTGAGCTTCAGGTCGATGAGATCGGTCCGTCCCTGCGCTATGCGACCGCCCAGGTCACCCGAACCTCCAGTGCCAACGGTGGTAATTTTGCCGGCAATCGTGGCGGCAATGCTTTCGCTGGCGGCAACGGCGGGTTCAACAACGGTGGCTTCGCCGGCAATGCCGGTGGCTATCAGGGCGGTGCCGGGTATTCCGGTGGCGCTGGCTATCAGGGTGGGGCTACCGCTCCAGCCAATGCCGCGCCCGCCGTGCAGCCTGCTCCGGCATCGGATCCGTGGGGCAATTCGGATAATTCCGGTTCCTCATCGTTCGGTTCCTTTGGCTCCTCCGAATTTGGTGGAAGCAGCGACGAACCGGAATTCTGATCCGACCCGGATCGCAGCTTAAAAGAAAAGCAATTTCCAGATTGTAAGGAGAACATCAAGATGTCACGCAAGAGGCCGCAGCCGCCGGTCAAGCCGTTTAAGAAGAAGCCGAATCCACTGAAGGCGCCAAGGTCACCGAGATCGATTACAAGGACGTTGCCCTGCTGCGCAAGTTCATCTCCGATCGCGGCAAGATTCGTTCCCGTCGTATCACCGGTGTTTCCGTGCAGGAACAGCGCGAGCTCGCCAAGGCTATCAAGAACGCCCGCGAGATGGCTCTGCTGCCGTACGCCACTTCCGGTCGCTGATCTGAGAGAGGTTTGAACAATGGCTGAAGCTAAGGTTATTCTTACCAAGTCCGTCAATCACCTGGGTCACCCGGGCGACGTCGTGACCGTCAAGGCCGGTTACGCTCGTAACTACCTGATTCCGCAGGGCCTCGGCTTTGCTTGGTCCAAGAACGCTGCCGCCCAGATCGAGGCCATGAAGCGCGCTCGTCTGGCCAAGGCCGTCGCCACCCGCGAAGAGGCTGTTGCCGCCAAGGAACTCATCGAGGGTTCCGTCGTCGAAATCGCCGCCAAGGTCTCCGAGTCCGGCAAGCTGTTCGGCGGCATCTCCGCAGAGAAGATCGCCATCGCGCTCTCCTCCAAGGTTGAGGTCAACCCGAAGAACATCACCGTTGAGCCGATCAAGACCACCGGTGACTTCCCGGCAACCGTCGCCCTGCACCCGGAAATCACCGCCAACTTCTTCGTGAAGGTCGTCGCTGAGTGATTTCGCCCCATTCACCGCTCGACGTCCTTACGGACCGGCGGTGAATGACTTCAGGCTGAAACACGTCTGAGCTTAAGCATCGAAAATCCCCCGTACCGATTGGTGCGGGGGATTTTCCCATATCCGCTCTTTAGCCAGCATCAGTCCTCATTGTCAATCGTGACGCTGAGCTTGCCATCCCTGATGCTGAAGCTGCCGTTGACGGTGAAGTGGGTGCTGTCGTCCTGAGACTCCCACGAATCGTCGAAATTCTTCTCTTCATACGTGCACTTCGCCTTGCCCTGCCGGGTGGAGAACGTGCCGTAATCGAGATCGATGTCGGACAGCTTCGGATAGACGCTGATGGACCACGCGAAGTTGCGGTAGTAGTCCTCGTCGTACAGGTCGAAGCCGAACGGGCAGCCTTCCGGCGCGTAGTCGGTGGACTTCGCGCATTCGTCCAGCTTGGCGTTCACGGCCTTGCTCAAGTCCTCCTTAAGCTTGGCCGTAGGCATGATCTTGAGATCGGCGGCATCGGAGTCCGCGTTCGTGCGCACCATGGTGATGCCGCTGGTGACATACCCCGACTTGCCGATCGACACCTTGTACGAACCGGGTAGACGCGCAGCGTCCACGTGCCGCTGTCCGACTTCTCCGCATTCTTCGCGGTCACGTCAACACCGTTGACGGACAACGATTCCACGGCATTGGGCACCGACACGGTGATGGTCTTGAGCAGTGGGCTCGAGATCTTCCAATTCGGGAACAGCAGGAACTTCGACCCGTCCTTGTTGATGGTGAGCGAATCGTTGACGTTCTTGCCGTTCAGCGAATACGTCACGTTGACCTTGGCCACGCCTTCGACGGTTTTGACACTATCGATATGCGGGTTGGCGATCGTGGCGTTGTCGGCCTTCGCTACGGTGTCGGACAGCAGCTTGAGCTGGTCCTTGTCCACCTGCGGATCGGCGATGCCATTGGCTTTGCCATACTTGCCGTCGGCAATCGCCGTCAGATAGCTTTGCGCCACGGATTTCGCGCTGAAGACGGTCGAGTTGAGCACACCGTAGACAATGCCCAACACAATCAGGGCACCGATTACGATGCCGCTGATAAGGATCGTCTTCTTAGTTTTTGGGTCGAGCGGCTGACCTGCCCCCGGAGCTGCGACCGGCATAGAAGCCGTGCCTGCTGGCGATTGCGGCAGCGGCACCGCACCCGTTGTCGTGTTGCCCGTTGTCGTATTGGGCATGGACGTCGGGGCGACCGGTTGTGGAACGGCCTGTGAAACAGGTGTTGCGG
>ENA-OQBT01000211-OQBT01000211.1-human-gut-metagenome-genome-assembly--contig:-NODE-211-length-40732-cov-4.655412_pt1 | contig 40732 bp, 44 predicted proteins | sample MGYA00242749_ERZ504557 | MGnify/ENA primary metagenome ERZ504557 (study PRJEB26092, sample SAMD00036243) | human gut metagenome | host: Homo sapiens | study: EMG produced TPA metagenomics assembly of... | reverse complement strand
ATCAGACCTTCTCTGTATGCTCCGATGTATTCCATACAGTAATCATCCAGACCAAGCAATGCCTCTGTTGCATATACAAGTCCAAGCATATCTCTGTTTGTAGGATCCATGATTGCACTGTCAAGGCCGGCATTCATTGCAAGTACCACAAATCCGAAATTGATAAGCTTACGTACCGGCAGATTGAAGGAAATGTTGCTGATCGCCGCTGTAATGTGGATCATCGGATACTGTTTACGGACACTTGAAATTACTTCCACGTTCATCGCAATACCATCTTCAGATGTACAGAGCATCTCAACCAATGGATCAATATGGATACGATCCGGTGAAATTCCGTACTCTTTCGCTTTTGCCATGATCTTGTCAAATACCTTCAGCCTGTCTTCCGCACTTTTGGGGATACCTGTATCATCGCTTAGAAGTGCGATAACCTGCCACCCTTTATTTTCAGGCTGTGCCATAAGAGGAAAAATCTTATCGATCTTATCCCCTTCACCGGATACAGAGTTAAAAATACCCGGTTTTCTGCAGAATTTGTAAGCTTCTGTAAGAACATCTGCACTGGGACTGTCTACGGAAATCGGAAGATCTGTCACTTCCTGAATACAGTCGATCATCCATTTCAAGGTTTCTACTTCTTCTGCTTCCGGAACAGATGCGCAACAATCGATATAGCTTGCTCCTGAGTTTGCCTGAGCAAGTGCCCGCTGCTTGATGAATTCTGCATCTCTGTTTGCGATCGCCTCCGCCACAGAGGGGATGGATCCATTGATTTTTTCACCTATGATTATCATATTATTTATCCTCCCGTTAACATATTCTGGCCTGCATCAAGAATTGTTACTGTTCATTCCATTCTCAGTAACACGCTTCGCAGAATATTACCAATGAACAGTAACCAGGAATTCTTATTTCAGTTCCATGTCTTTTATATAATGATTGTATCAAAATAAATGCAAAAAACCAGCCGCATTTCATACCATAAACATTGCATTTATTCCTACATTTTGTAGGAATGTTTTTCAGTGTTAAAGTCCGCTTGAAACAGCCAACCTAAGACCAGCAGAAACAACCAATCTGAGTCCAACAGAAAAAGCCACTCCGAGTCCAATTAGAAAAGCCATTACCATATTAATTCATGTTTTCTTCCTACTACACTATGAGTTGGAAACACTATAATACAGAAACTAAGAAAATCGAGGTTGTAAGAACTCTTGTCGGTGACATGGAGCAATTCGGGGCAATCGTTATGGAAGAAGATACATGGAATGTAATCTTGCAGGTCTCAGAACGTGTGCCATGGAGCAGACAGTCACGCATGAACACATTCGTTGATGATCTTCTTTTGATACTGGAACGCAGAGAAAACGAAACCGGAGATCCTTTTATCAGCAGACCATACGATTATATTATTCACATTGCACTTGATCCTGACGCTCAGAAAGATACTGCTCTTATCAGTGTTCAGAGAAAAAGCACCTATGAGTTGTATGCAAAGATATCAACATCCCATTGAAAGAATTATAATCTTCTCTCCTGCTGCCGGGTTCACTCTCTGGCAGCAGGATTTCCAAGGCAATAGAATCCATCAGAAAGGCGGTATCCATTATGAGGAACTACGTACTTGCAGAAAACAGACCTTATACAGTTTGTCCCATCTGGAAAAAAGATCTCAGAAAGCTGATGATTGATTTCTGTATACCGGAGCCAACCATTGACCAGATCATTCTCAGACCGAACAGGAAGCGAAACCAACAGAAACAGCTCGACAGGTTTATAACCGTGCATGGCAGAAATTCCGTAAACATCTGCTGACAAATTAGTGGTAAAAGTAAGGTAGTATGCAAAAAGTAGTAAAACCATTACTATTTCAGGCTCCAAGGCAGTCTTATTACAGTGTCATTTTAAGGGAGCCTTAAATTTACTACAGGAAGGGAACATCATGAACAGATATTTTGGTTACGCAAGAATCAGCACACCACAGCAAAGCATTGAAAGGCAGATCAGGAATATACTTGCTGCATATCCACAGTCTGAGATCATCCGAGAAGTTTTTACCGGAACGAAATTTCAGGGACGAAGAGAATTTGAAAAGCTCCTGAAGAAGCTCAACGCAGGTGATACCATTATCTTTGATTCTGTTTCCAGAATGTCCCGTGATGCAGAAGAAGGTTTTACCATGTATGAGGATCTTTTCAGCAAAGGAATTAATCTTGTATTCCTGAAGGAACCACACATAAACACAGAAACCTATAAAAGTGCGCTGCAAGGTGGCATCCCAACTACAGGGACCGACATTGACTGTATTCTGGAAGGGATCAATAAATATTTGCTCCTGCTTGCCAAGGAACAGATCCGACTTGCTTTTGAACAGTCAGAAAAAGAGGTTCAGGATCTCAGGCAACGTACTAAAGAAGGAATGCAGACCGCAAGGCTTTCCGGTAAACAGATCGGACAGGCTTCCGGTTCAAAGCTTGTAACGAAGAAATCTATAGCAGCAAAAGAAATCATCCTGAAGCATAACAAAACGTTCGGCGGATCACTCAACGATCTGGAAACCATTACTCAGGCCGGGATTACCAGAAAGACATTCTATAAATATAAGAAGGAACTGCTCTCTGAAATGATAGAGCAAACGAATCAGCGTTGAATGTTTTGCTGCAATCCGTTATAATGAGAACAGGGACATGACTTATTAAGAAGGGAGTGTGAAATATGCCATTACTCAAAGAAAATACTTATACTATAGAAGATATATATGCACTTCCAGAGGGAGAACGTGCCGAACTGATTGACGGACAGATTTATTACATGGCTCCGCCTAGTCGCAAGCATCAACGGATTTCAACAAGGCTCACCAGTATTATTGATCGTTACATTGAAGATCATCAGGGACAGTGCCAAGTTTATGCTGCCCCGTTTGCAGTTTATCTGGATGAATCCACGAACACATATGTTGAACCGGATATCTCTGTTATCTGTGATCCAAACAAGCTGAATGATAAGGGCTGCAATGGTGCTCCTGACTGGATTATAGAGATCGTTTCTCCTGCAAGTAAACGGATGGATTATTATACCAAGCTCTTTAAGTACAGAACGGCAGGTGTAAAAGAATATTGGATTGTTGATCCTGACAAGAGCAGAATTATTGTATACAATTTTGAACAATCAACAATGGACGAGTATTCCTTTACGGATTCTGTTAAGGCTGGAATCTATAATGATCTGTTGATTGATTTTAATGTGTTAAGTTTTTAACATAGTCATGTGCTGACCATGCTCAAAAATTGAAGCTTTTCTGAAAAATAAAAGTTGGCGTAAACCCTTGCTCTATATAGGGAATCGCCAACTTTTTTATTGTGTCTCTGTTGAAATTCTAAATTGCTACAGACTGCATATGGAATAACGCTGGATCATTCTGATCCGTCCTGATCGTAGAAGGATAATGTGATCCAGTCTGAAAAAGCTTGTATCTGGCAGCAGGAATTACTTACAGTGAGGAATAATACTGTAATCTCCTGTTAAAAGGACAGCGCAGATTATTGGTTATCGTACTCATATTCTGTGGATGAATACATATGAGTGCTCGCTCACATGTTAAGAGTTTGTCAATCCCACCGATCCATCACCAACCAGGCACATCTCATTCCGCTCACCTGCCAGATCCAACTCGGCCCCGATTTAACAATATTCATCTTGGATTCTTCTATCTTCCAGTCCTCAGATTTTACTCCAACCATCCAACCCGATCCGTCCTCTCACCACCACAACTCCGTCCCGGCTCCACCGCAGCTCCATCTCACACTTAGTACAGCTATTTCTCCTAGATCTTCCCTGCACTTTCTACAGATCTGACCTTCTTTTCATCCTCTCTGAATCGACCTTACCGGAGCAACAACGGCTGCACGATAACTTAAGCTTAATACAACCTGCTGCCGTTTGCTCTTTCCGGTGATTTTCGGGTCGATTCTGTTCAATTCCAGTGATCGAATTTTACACCACTCAGGACGAATAAACTGAGTGTTTTAACGGATTTTCCGATAGACTAACCGACAAAAATTTTGAGGGTAACAATCGGAATAATCGGTGTGATTGTTGGGAAAATTGGAAATATGTTCACATCATCATTCCTATAATTAAAAAACTTTTTGTTCTTCCATAAGATTCAAATTGTGTTTGAGCATGTAAAAGATATACTTTATGAAATGGGACGGGGTCAAGTTTTTTACATATATCATTTGGTGAAATAATGGTATATATTCTTTTTTCACAATCTGGATTCTCTCGATACAACCTATAACATTCTTCAGCAACACCACCTGTATCAGTTTCATTTGTAATCGTATAATTTTTTAGATTTGTTATTAAAACTCCTGAACGTTCCCATTCTCTCAAATTTATAAAATTTCTCATAATAATAAGATATCCTATATTAGTATCTAAAAATAAATAGTCTTTATCCGAATGCTCAAAGTCACTCATTGCTTTTTTTGTACTGCCATATATATTTTTTAACATACTATTTTGTGATGTAATCCTTCTTGTTAATTGAAGAATGTTGAGATCAATCATGTTCTCATAATGTTCTATAGCTTCTATTTTTTTTTGCAAAGTATTCTTTACTTTTTGATGTAATTTTAACAGATTTTTAAACTCTCCATTCTCAACATTTTCCACAGACATATTATCTAACATTTTTATTAGTTTATATTTATTAAGTGAATTCTTTTGAACATCATCCATACATTCATTCGAAACAGTTATATACCAATCTATATAACTATCTTCTTTATGCTTTAAAGATAAATATTCACTGTAATAATCATTACTTTCTTTTTCAATTTTTTTCAGTTCTTCAGTATATATTTCCTCTTGAAGTTCTGTAAATGACATTTTCCCCATATTATTCTCTCCCCTTGTTATATTACTTTTACTTCTTAATGTACTTATTAATGATCCTCTTCTCCAATGTTTTTCCAGAATCCCGGTACCATGCAAGATCACGCCGCAGTATTCCTGTACTCTCATGGAGTATATCTCGCCACATATCATAAACACAATTAATCCGATTGCAGCAATCAGTCCTCCGTTGGCCACAATACATAATAGCAGACATGGTACAACCCAATACCAGTTATATGAGAAATGACACCATTTCACCAGCCATTCTTCACTCATCATATCAAAACGTCTAATCTCATCCTGAGATAAAGAAGTCTTAGGAGGATTTGCAGCTGCCTTGCGTCTCATTAATTCAGCATAACCAACCGTTGGTTCGTCCGGGCTGGTATATTTCTTAACATCCTCCTGCATCTGCTTTATTCTGCGTTCTTCCTCTTCTTTCTTCCTTCGCAAACTAGGACTGTTCCTATATTTAAACTCCTCATACGTGTTTCTTATTAACTGTTCCATCTGTGGAGGAGTTCCTGATTTAGTACAAATTTGATTATAAATATACTTCATCTCTTCAAGCTCTATATATGCTTTAGGGACGCTGTAACGTTCATAATAATTTTTCATACTTTCCGTTTGGCGTTTTGCTCCTTTTACAGCATCTTTTACATATCGCACATAGTCTTCGTAATGTTCTTTATTTGTTATTATACGATCACCGAACTGAATAATACAATTACATTTTGCATTTGCCTCTTCAGGAGTAAGATTATTAACAATATCCTCACACTTTTTAATCAGGTCGTCCGTAGAATCTGCATACTCCTTATAATTCTGTGCATCTTTAAAACTCATAATCATAAGTGTTTACCTCCCTTCCTTTTGTATTAGTAGTCCTGTATGTGCTTTCTGATTTTAATTTCAAAAATATTCTGAATTTATTTTTTGGTGTAAAAAAAAGATACACTATACCTGTGTATCAAACAATCACTTTATTTTTACTTTTGCTTACCTTAGCAAGCGGTGTTCTTCTATATGACATGGCATAATAATCCTCAACGTGGCATATCCCGCATGGCATATACACTACCTTCTCAACGAGCGCAAAGAAGGAATATACATTTACTAATTATTTTCCAAGACTTTGTAAGGTACGCTTACAGCACATTTCTTCTGTAATCATTTTAACCATAGCACCGTTAGTTGAAGTTGTAAAGAAAATTTATATATTTCAGCAATTAGTCTAAAAACGGATCGTAATTTTCGGTAATTATTACCAGATATCAGTATTAATATTTTTAGTTCATTTTGTTCTATGAGATAAGATTTTATCCTCTTAGTCCTCAAAAAATTCCTCATAGTCTACAGCAAATAATTTCTGCAATGCTTTAAGATCACTGGCTTTTATGTTTCTTCTGCCCGATTCAATATTAGCAAGTGTACTTCTGGACATACTGCTTCCCATCAACTGTAACTGACCTACGACTTCAGCCTGTGTCATGTTCTTTTTCATCCGTATGTTCTGGATATTTCTACCTATTGGAACGTCCTGTAAAATCCACTGCATAAGATATACTCCTGTGACTAATTAGTAACTTTTGTATTGAGTATATCTGGAAAACATGATATTATTGTCACTAGATAGAAACAATCGTATTAGAGAGGAATATAGCATTATGGATATCATAGATCAGCTTTACAACTCACATGTAAGTGCAGCCACACTGGACACCCTGGACAAGTACCGTATACATAAGGATCAGGCTTTACATGGTTATCATGTTCTTAAAGAACAACTCACAGAAGATCAGGCGGCCGCTCTGGATCAGGTCATGAATGAGAACCTTAATCTTCTGACAGACGAGTTGGAGCAGAATTTCAGAAACGGCTTCTGTCTTGGAGTGAAGATGATGTGTGAGGTGTTTGGGAAAGATGTGTAAGTATGCTATAATATATAAAAAGCTGACCTGTCAAATCGACGGTGCAGGTCAATAAGTAAATTTGGTGGCAGGGTACGCAAATTATATAAAACCTTATACCTAATTCAGGTATCTGGTTTTTGTACCCCTTCTTCCACTTCCCAGTGCGAAATCTTTAATCATCCAGAATTCGGAAATCTGCGCTGCATTGAGAAAGATGGAGAACCTTGGTTCGTGGGAAAAGATGTGGCAATGGCGTTGGGATATAGTAATACAAGAGATGCATTAAGTCGTCATGTGGATGTCGAAGATAAGGGCGTCGTGAATCACGACACCCCCTCTGGAATCCAGAAAATGACCATTATCAATGAATCCGGTCTCTATTCTCTCATCCTCAGCAGTAAACTTGAATCTGCAAAACGTTTCAAACGCTGGGTAACATCTGAGGTATTGCCGTGTATCCGGAAACATGGTGGATACTTAGAAAATTATTTTTACCTTGTTCTCCTTCATCATTTGCAGTATTCTTATGATATCAAGAATCATTGAAGGAGGAAACATCTATGAAAAAGAAGCTCAAAAAATCACTTATCATTCTTTTGTCTGTTATCATGATCTTCTCACTCCCGATCTCAGCATCAGCAGCCACCAGAAAAGACGTAACAAAAACATACCGCAAATCGGTTACTAAGATGTTAGAAGGATTTGACAGTTATTTTGCTTACTGTTGTGGTAGAAGGCAATATTTCAAATTCGATGATTACGCCAGAACAACCATGGTAACTATGAAAAATTACAATTTGTGGGAGAAAAATATTTCTTACGTAAAGAAAAAAATTCAGCCACAACTGAAGCTTTACTTCAATACTTCTACCGTAAAATTTACGAAATTTACAAAATATGGTATCCCTAGAAATCCTTCTTACTTGCTTTGTAATAAGAATGGTAAGATTGTTTATACTGGCGGTAACTGGGGCGAAGATTCTCCAAATGGTGTCGTAAAAAAGATCATGAAAACAGGTTCCAAGACATACGAAGTAACATATAATCTTTACTTTTATAATTGGATGACCAAGAAAAACTATGGGTATATGGGAACATACAAAATATATTTAAAAAAAGCCAATAACAAAAACGGCTTCATTATTACCAATATCAAACAAACTGTAAATAAAAAGAACTCTCTTTAGTCTTTTCATAGAGGGGCAGATTCCTAAATCGGGGATCTGCTCTTTTTTCGGCCTTGTAATTCGTCCTATAATCCGTTTTTATTTTTCAAGCGAACAAATCCTCGTCTTAACGCTTTCAATCCCTTTACAGATCAAATACGTACTCACAGGGCAGCTATATATGCAAGTCCCGGTGAAGATGTGAATACTGGATAAATAACAGATAAACGATATGAAAATTTGGCATAAAAGTTCAGAATAAAAAGTAAAAAAAGGCTCATGACTTGTCCGCAAACTGTACCTCTACAGTCTCGACTTATCATGAGCCTTGAAATTCGTCTCTCATATACTACGACAGATGGGTTATTTGCTGAAAAGGTTCCATCGTATATGTAGGATTTTCTCTACGCCATTTTTTCTTGTTCTTTACGCCATTTTTACCCCATTTTTGTAAAAACTTACGTGAAATTACGGTAACTTACGTGAAGTTATTCGCCCTCGGACTTTTTTGTGTCAAATCCCGGGAAATGGCTCAACCATGCGGGTTTCATATTCCTTAAATTTCCCTGAAATCCGGTGTCCCGTACAGGTCATACGGAGTACTCTGGTATACGTAATAATTCAACCAGTTCGTATACAGGTTGTTGGCATGGGCCTCCAGGTGAGGAGTGGTTTGTTGTTTGGATCGTCATCTTTGTAATAGTTCTTCGGGATTTCAATAGGCAGACCCTTGGCAAGGTCTCTTTTATATTCGCCATCCAAAGTCACGCGGTCGTATTCCGGATGTCCCATAACAAAGATTTTACGTCCTCCCTCTGCCATTGCAAGGAACAGACCAGCCTCTTCGCTTTCCGCCAGGACCGTAAGGTCTTTGCATGCATGGATATCTGCAATAGGAACTTCTGTGTGTCTGGAATGCGGCGCAAGAAATACATCATCAAAGCCCCGGACCAGCGGGATCTTACGGTTCAGTACCCTGTGCTGGAAAAGTCCGAACATTTTCTTATCCAGAGGTTTTTTCTCCAGGCCATAAAAATGATAAAGACTGGCCTGCGCTGCCCAACAGAGAAAGATCGTGGAAGTCACATGCTTCTCAGTCCAATCCATAATCTCAGTCAGCTCATTCCAGTAATCCACTTCCTCAAAAGGCATCTGCTCCACCGGTGCTCCTGTGATGATCATTCCATCAAATTTACTTTTCTTTATATCGGTGAACGTTTCATAAAACTTGTTCAGATGGCTGAGAGATGTATTCTTGGCTTCATGCTCTCCACAGCCATAAATGTCACATCCACCTGCAGCGGTGTATTGGAAAGAGAACGCAGAAGCTGCAGCTCTGTTTCTTCTTTCAGCGGCATCAGATTCAGGATCAGAATATGGATCGGACGGATATCCTGGTGCATGGCACGTTTTTCGTCCATTACAAATATATTTTCTCTCTCCAGGATCTCCTTTACCGGAAGATCCCCCTGTGTTTTGATCGGCATTGTTTGCCCTCCTTATATATGAAGCGTCTCTTATAAAGGAGCCGCTCGGCTTTTTTCTTCAGATAAAAAGTATCTCCAGTCTGTACGGCCTTTACTGCACTCCGGCAAGTTTCCGAAAATCTTCTTCTGAAAGGATCGGAATCCCCAGTTCTCTTGCCTTTTTGTTTTTGGATGAATTGGACTGGATGTCGTTATTGATCAGATAATTGGTCTTTTTGGTAACTGAACCGGTAACCTTGCCTCCCAGGGATTCGATCAGCTCTTTGGCCTCACTTCGATTTCCAAAGTGCACCAGACTTCCTGTGATCACAAAATTCATTCCTTCAAAGATCTGTTCCTGTTTGGGACTGTCCTCCTGAATATGAAGAAAGCTCATCAGATGATCCAGGCGGCGATCATTATCCTCATCCCTAAAATAAGCTACCAGATTTCCGGCAATGACCGGCCCGATGGTATCAATATCACTGACCTCTTCCAGACTGGCATGACGTATCCTGTCCAGATCATTGTCAAAATGGCGGCAGATCACTTTTGCATTAGCCAGACCGATATTTGCGATCCCAAGACTGTAGATCACTCTTGGAAGTGTAGTCTCTTTCGCCCGTTCCAGACTTTCCATAAGATTATCATAGGATTTCTGCCCAAAGCCTTCCATTTCCACGATCTCATCTTTATACCGGCTGATCTCAAAAATATCGCCAAAGTCATGGATAAATCCCCTGGCAATAAATTTCTCCAGCGTTGCCTCGGAAAGTCCGTCGATATTCATGGCATCCCTGCTTGTAAAAAGCCCAAAGGATTTGATTTTCTTGGCCGGGCACTCCGGATTGACGCAGAAAAGACATTCCACATCGTTTTCTTTCTTCACTACCGTTTCCTGTCCGCAGGCCGGGCAGGTATGCGGGATCGGTGCATTACCGCTTCCGGTCAGATTTTCCGCGATCTGAGGAATGATCATATTTGCTTTGTATACACGAATGGTATCTCCAATCCCCAGCTTCAGTTCCTTCATGATACTGATGTTATGCACACTGGCCCTGCTCACTGTGGTTCCTTCCAGTTCCACCGGCTCAAAAATTGCTACCGGATTGATCAGTCGTCCTGGACGGGCTCCACTCAATCTCCAGAAGTCTCGTATCACGCATCTCATCGGCCCATTTAAATGCCATGGCGTTCCTTGGAAACTTGGCCGTAGTTCCCAGAGATTCTCCGTAAGCAATATCATCATACAATGCCACAAGCCCATCTGACGGAAAATCATTGGTCGTAACTGCTTCCGCAAAGTAATCCATCGCTTCATCCAGAGTTTCCGCTGTGACTTTTCGATATTCCACAACCTCAAAGCCCTGTTCATTCAGCCACCGGAACTGCACCTCCCTGGAATTCCGGAAATCTACGCCTTCCGCACTCACTAAAGAAAAAGCATAAAACCGAACGTTTCTCTTCGCTGTAATTTCGTTATTCAGCTGGCGGACAGAACCACTGCAGAGATTTCTGGGATTTTTGTATTTGGCATCTGCATCTCCGATAGTTTCGTTGATCTTTTCAAATCCGATAGGTAATGATGGCTTCTCCGCGAAGTACCAGTCTCCCTTTAAAAGAAATTTTCAGAGGTATGTTCTTAAATACTCTGGCATTATTGGTAATAACCTCTCCCACAATACCATTTCCTCTGGTAACTGCCTTTATAAGCTCTCCGTTTTCATAGGTAAGCACGATCGTTAAGCCATCCAGCTTCCAGGATAAAAGTGTAGGATGTTCCCCGATAAACTCTCTCAAAGCTTCTCTCTCTTTGGTCTTATCCAGAGACAGCATCGGTCTCTCATGTTCCTCCTTGGGGAGCTGCTCCACTGCCTCATATCCTACATTAACGGTTGGACTGTCTGCCAGAACGATCCCTGTTTCTTTCTCCAGTGCGCTCAGAGTGTCGTACAGGGCGTCGTACTCCACGTTGGACATGATCTCCCTGTCTTCCTGATAATAGGCCCTGGACGCTTCCCGGAGCTTTTCTCCCAGCTCCTTCATTTTTTTTATGGATGATTCGTTCATGGCTTCCTCCCGTCCTTTTTTCTGATTTTTCGGAGGAAAGCATCTCCTCCAGTTCTTTTCGTTCTTCCGGCCGATCTCACGATATTTCCCCTCTTCCAGGCCATTAATATACAGATTCATGATCCGAACACGTTTCAGTGTTACGACTTTATATCCGAAATATTCACACATACGACGGATCTGGCGGTTCAGACCCTGGGTAAGGATGATACGAAAACTGTTTTTCCCTGTTTTTGTAACCTTGCAGGGACGTGTGACCGTATCAAGGATCGGCACTCCGCCGCCCATACCACGGATAAATTCTTCTGTCACCGGTTTATTCACGGTCACCTGATATTCCTTTTCATGGTAGTTCCCCGCCTTCATGATACGGTTCACCAGATCTCCTTCATTGGTAAGGAGAAGCAGTCCTTCGGAATCTTTATCCAGCCGTCCTATGGGATAGATCCGCACCGGATAATCCAGATATTCTGTTACTGTTACCTCTTTCCGCTGCTGCTTGGTACTGCAGACAATCCCTTTTGGTTTATGAAAAAGAAGCAGGATCTTTTTTTCCTGTTTTTTTACAGGCTTTCCGTCAATACAGATCTCCGCATCCGGAAGGATCTTCATTCCTGTGTAAACCAGTTCTCCATTAGCAGTAACTCTCCCGCTTCTGTCAGTCGGTCTGCCTCTCTTCTTGAGCAGACTCCTATATCGCTTAAATATTTATTGATTCTGATTTTTTCGTTCATTGTTCTATTATATATTTTTTCCCACGTGTTCGCAACCGGTTATTTTTCTTGTATTTTCTTTCTCATTATTGTATGATAAACAGAAATATACTTAAATATCAGGAGGAAAAACATGTCAGAGCATACTCCACGTATGAACCGGCTGCTGATCTTTGTCGCTGTTTTCCTGTGTCTGATCTGCGGTATTCTCTTTACCCAGTCATCGGCCGGTCCTTTTGAAAGCAGCAGTACTTCCGTAGTTTCCATAAATACCAGCGATATTTCGACCATTGAACCAAGTTCAGATCGCGATCACCATACAGATGCATCGATATCTTCCGGCGCTCCCTCACCTTCCGCCACACCGTCTCCTGTTCCCACAGAGATTCCCGAAACAGAAAAGGTTTCGCCGGAGGCAGAAAACGGAGTCTGGACACCGGATGGCACCAACTGGAAATTTATGGTTGACGGAACCGCCTATACCGGATGGCTTACCGACACAGATGGTCATCGATATTATTTCAATAAGGACGGAATCATGCAGACCGGCTGGATCACCCTAGGCAAAAAACGTTATTATCTGGACGAAGACGGAATCATGCAGATCGGAACCATCACCGTAAATGGAAAAAAATACTCATTGGCAGCAGATGGTTCACTCAAAAAATGATCTTTCGTTATATCAGAGCAACAAAAATGCAGGTTCTTCCGGAACCTGCATTTTATTAACCCTTATTATTCTAACAGACCACTATAGACATAACCGGTCTGTCCATCATAATCAACCTGTATCCAGTCGCCTTCCTGCCCTTTCTTTTCAACTTCCGTTCCTGCAGAAAAACCACCGATAACCTCACCCTCTGAATCTGCGGAAGCACGAACATTACAATCCTCTGTAACTGTAAGCATTGTTCCTGCATCTGCGGAAGCACTGGCATCTTCACCAAGCCCTGAAGGAATTCTGCCAGAGAGGGATCACTCTCCTGCGCAGCTTCATAGTCCGTCTTTACCTTTGTGATAAGCTCCTGCACATCCTTCTCAGATTCCAGTTTTTTCACATAGGCACTGATATCTGCATCGTCATCAGCACCACCTTTGATCTTCAGATTGCCGTCACTGCCCGTCTCCACATAAAACTGGCTCAGTGCCGGAACCGGAGTCTCAATTCCAGTACAGATATAATTAAAGACTACATAAACGACATACGAATCGTCCGTCAGTCCCTTCTTAGCGTAAACATTCTGTACCTCATACCCATCAATATAATCCCTTGAATTAATCTGCGACTCGTCAGCCGGCGTAAATCCGTCCTCAATCGTCTTAAGTGTTGCAATGTCTTTTTCCCCAAAAGCTTTATAATAGCTCTGAATCAGCTCGGTTACTTCCGTGCTGGCTTTTTCCATGGTTGTCTCCGCATCCGTATCTGCCGCGGAACTGGCGTCTTTCTTCTCGTCTGTCTCCCCATCATTTGCCGGAGAAGAAGGATCATTTTCCTGGTTACTTTGGGCTGTTGTCTGATCTTTATTGGAATTCCCCTTCTTACCTCCAACACAGGCGCGGACGCCAAAGATCAGAACAAGCACGATCACCAGAATGCTCCGCCTAACATAAAATAGCGAAGGTTATCTGATAACCATTCTCTGAAATCATCCAAGTTCTTGTCCTCCTTATCATAACAACACGCCGGAACAATTCCCACTGTTCCGGGTAACACACCTGAAGGGAATCGAACCCCCGCACATGGTACCGGAAACCACTGCTCTATCCACTGAGCTACAGGTGCATAATGAAAAACATAACTTCTAAATTCAGGTATGAAATTATCAAAGTAGGTTTACACTGTTTATGATTTTAACACAAATCCATGAAATTGTAAAGATTTTTTTAAACAGTACATATTCATCACACATTTTATGGTTGCTGTTCACTCCGTTCTCCGTATCATTTTACGCACTTTAGTCATTTTTCCAGGCCAGAAGGGCGAACACATTCACCCTTCAAACCTATATACCACATATTTTTCTGTCTGTGCAATAGGGGTACATCCTGCCTGACGGATATAGTCATGATTTGTAAGATCTACCGGAAGAACGAGATAATCGGTTTCCGTTCTTTTCAATACCTGCCGGAACTTATCGATCCCTACATCCATCTGATAACTGATCACATCCATGATCACTTTCTGGATCTGGTAGGCCTTGCTGTTTTCGTAGTTTCCTACCACAGTACTTCCTGCACGATACAGGATAAAATTACGATCCAGAACAAGGATCAGTGACGGATCATACTGTCTAGCCACCAGATTCAGCTCATTGTCAAAAACAACCTTAGGTTGTTCTTTATCGCAGTCCTGATGGATCACATCGCATACTGAGCGCAGCTCATTCGGGACTTTATAGATGTTTTCCGCCATCACATAATCTTTTGCAATGCCGGGAACAGGTGTCCCCGTAGTGACGATCACTGCCGCAAGGATCAGCGCTGTTACAGCCTTCAGCCATCGAAACCTTACCGCTTCCACGATCCGTACAGCATAATAGGCAGCACCCGGGATCACCGGAAGGATCCAGATAAAACGATAATATTCACTTTCAAAATGTACCTTTGGTATCACATATTTTACAAGAACCGGATTATATACCGTAAGTGCCAGAAAGACTAGATAATACAGGAACACTCTGGATTCTTTTCTCCTGCGGTAAAAAATATCCCAGAGTATACCTGCCAGAAAAAATACAGGCAGCAGACAGCCACTCCAGTAATTTTCCATACAGATCTGCACAAAACGCAGTCCCAGTTCTTCGATCGTTACTCCCGCCATTTTCTTCTCCTATCCATAGTATCTTCCCAGTTTCCTATGATGCCGGAAATGCGATCCATCCAAGCTTCGCCGAAAAATAAACCAGGGCATACAAAAATCCCGGCAGCATACAAAGCGCATAGGGAATCGCGTAGGAAAGCTTTTTCTTCAGCACCATCACCGGAAGGATCGCCGTACTGACTACTGCAGGATAAATAAGGAGGATCCTGAAAACGTCAACGCACTGACTGCAGCAATGAAAAGCAGCACCCAGCTCTCTTTATTTCTGCCATCTTTGTTGAGCCAGAGCCGTATACTTACCAGAAGCGCTGCCGGAATGGAAATATTTGCCAGCAGGGCCTTCCCTTCATAAACCCGCATAAACGCAAAGGTTCCTGTTGTATAGATAGAAAAAGAAAACAATTGCATCAGACACACAAAAAGAACCATCAGGTCTGCTTTTTTTTCATCTCCACGAAAAAGCTTTTTCCGATCTGGTAGATCAGAAGATTGATCATCAGCATGTTGATCACAGACATCACGACCTTGGACTGAACGATCGGGTGGATGCCCAGAAGGACACACCACACCGCATTGTTCATCGGATATGCAGAAAGATCATAGCGGAGATTAAAATTTCTCTGGATAACACCGGTAAGCGGACTGTATCGGGCAAGAGTGTCTGTATACACGGAAGTGCTTACTGCACCAATGTAATGTGTTGCATCTGCAGTAACGTCCTGATATGCAGCCACCAGAAAACACTGCAGGATCACTGCCGCAGCGGTCAAAAGCAGCAGCAGTGAATGCTTCCGAAATGTTTCTCCTATCCGTCCAGCTGTCCCTTCCAAAGTTTATGCGCAAACAGACATGCTGCCAGTACACAAGCTGCCATGATCACCATCCACAGATACGAAAAGGTACTCAGTTTTACCCATTTCAGTGTCATAGGAACTGCAAGTATCTCAAAAGCCGCAAAATACAGAAGATATCCCAAGACCAGTTCCATGGTTACTTCCGCCTTCATTTTCAGTATCCGTGTCAGCAGACTTCCTGCACAGAAAAATACCAGCAGCTCCAGGATCAGTCCGGCAATTGCCAGTATCAGCTCCTGCATTTCACACCTTCTCTCCGGCTTCTCTGGCAAGGATTCCCATTGCAACCTTCTCCGGAGTGATCGGGAGCTCTCTGACACGTACACCTGTTGCATTATAAACCGCATTGGCAATAGCCGGACAAGGTGTATCGATCACAAGTTCACCAATGGATTTTGCACCAAAAGGACCTGTCTTCTCGTAGCTGCTCTCAAACTCGATCCGCACCTTCGGAATATCCATACGATTGGGGATCTTATACTGCATAAAAGAATTGTTACGGATTTTTCCCTTATCTGTATACTGCACATCCTCATACAGAACCATTCCGATTCCCTGACCGATACCGCCTTCTGCCTGCACTCTGGCAAGATTTGGATTGATCGGAGTTCCACAGTCGATCACGCCCACATAATCAATGACATCGATCTGTCCGGTCTCTTTATCGACCTCCACTTCAGCGGCACCTACCATAAACGGTGGCGGAGAGATCGGAGAAGAATATTCTTTTACAACCTGAAGCTCACTGCAGACTCCACAGGTCGCTTTTCCTGCGATCTGCTGCAGCGTTACCTCTTTTCCGTCTTCTGTGCGGACTTTTTCTCCGTCAAAATCAGAATCCTCTGCAGATACTCCAAGCATCTGTGCGCCAAAAGCGTGGATTCTCTTTCTGAGTTCTCCGCAGGCCTGGATCACGGCATTTCCGGTTGCATAGGTTGTGGAAGATGCATAAGAACCGGAATCATAGGGAGAAATATCTGTATCCACACTGAATACCACGATATTTTTCATATCTGTATCCAGACAGTCTGCTGCCATCTGAGCAAGAATGGTATCACAGCCGGTTCCCATATCAGAACATCCAAGTGCCAGGGTATAGGAACCATCCTCATTTAATTTAATGTCTGCTCCGCCGACATCGATCCCTGCAATAGATGAGCCTGCATAGCCATAGCGATACCGACACCCCGTACTTTGCCGTTACCCATATCACGGAACGGATATTTCTCATCCCATCCGATCATTTCCTTTGCACGGGCGAGGCATTTATCCATGGTACAGCTGCCGTTGATCGGTACATCCGGATATCCCGGAAGTGCCTCTCCCTCCATAGGCATGTTCAGCTCACGGAATTTTACCGGATCCATCCCCATCTTATGAGCCAGCTCATCTGCTGCGGACTCCACAGCAAAAATACCCTGTGTGGCACCATAGCCACGATAAGCGCCAGCTGCCTGCATATTGGTGTAAACAACATCATAAGCAAAACGGTAGGCTTCCGTATGACGATACAGCGCAATGGATTTATGGCCTGAAAGTCCTACGGTTGTAGGCCCATGCTCTCCATAGGCACCGGTGTTGGAAAGAGTATAAAGATCGATTGCCTTTACAATACCGTTTTCGTCTGCACCCATACGGATATGGACTTCCATCTCATGACGCGGAGAAGACGCGATCATGGATTCCTTTCTGGAAAAAACGATCTTGGACGGACGCCCGGTAACCCATGTTACCAGTGCCGGGAAAACCTCACTGACAGAAGACTGTTTTGCACCAAAGCCCCCGCCGATACGAGGCTTGATCACACGAACTTTGGAAGACGGAATGTTCAGCGCATTTCCTACGATCCTTCGGATATGAAACGGGATCTGGGTGGAAGAAACCACCGTCAGTCTCTGAAAATGGTCCATATAACAGTAGGTACGGAAGGTCTCCATCATGGTCTGCTGATTTGCCTTTGTGTGGTAAACCTGATCTACTGTATACGCACATTTTTCCAGCATGGCATCCACATCACCCACTTCTTCTACATTGGAGGAACAGAGATTACGCTTATTATCTCCGCCGGCCGGGATCGGCATATACCAGTCATCCTCCGGGTGCACCAGAATGGGATTATCCTTGGCTGTGTGGATATCCAGAACCGCTTCCTCCACACGATATTTTACCTTAATGCGTTTCAGGGCTTTATCTACTGCCTCTTCTGTCTCACCGGCTACGATGGCAACCGGATCCCCTACAAAACGCACATGCTTATCTATGATATAACGATCCCATGGACTGATCTCCGGCGCTGTCTGCCCGGCCAGAGTAAATCTTTTGTGGGAAACATCCTCATAGGTCAGAACACAGGCAATCCCCTCGATCTTCTTTGCAGCCTCTGTCTTGATCTCTTCCACCCAGGCATTGGCATGAGGACTTCTTAAGATCTTGACGATCAGGCAGTCAGAAGGTGCAAGATCATCGGTATAGACCGGTTTTCCGGTTACCAGCGACATTGCATCTGTTTTTGGCACCGGCTTGTTTACGTATTTCATTTTCCTTCCTCCTGTCCTTTTTTATAGTCGAGAAATTTCAGGATACTTCTGGTCTGTCCCACAAATCCCGAGCAACGGCACAGATTTCCGGAAAGATACTCCAGGATATCCTCTTCTGTGGGATCTTCCAGTTCCTTTAACATGGCAAATACATTCATGATAAATCCCGGATTGCAGAAGCCACACTGCTCTGCTCCCTCATTTGCCATAAAAGCGCCGAATTCCTTTGCTTCCTCCTGCATTCCCTCCAGAGTCACGATCCGTTTCCCGTCTGCGCGGGCAGCCAGCATGGAGCAGGACAGTACCGGACGTTCATCCATCAGCACAGTACAGAGACCACAGTTTGCAGTCTCACAGCCACGTTTTACGCTGTAACAGCTGTTTTTCCGCAGGAAATCCAGAAGCAGTTCATCCGGACGTACCTCTGCCTGCCGTTTTACACCATTCAGCCAGAAAGTGATATTCATTCTGCTCTCCCTCCGATCTCTTCCCAGGCTCTTCTTGTAAGGACTTTCACAAGAAGACTTCTGTATTCTTTTGAAGCACGCATGTTCTTGTCTGTAGGAACATGTTCCGCCGCATATGCGGCAAAAGATGCTGCTGCATCCTTTTTCTGCTGTGCATTCATCTGTACAAAATCTTTTAAGATTTCCTCTTCATCTTCCACGATCATTGCTTTTCCGGGTCTGGCCCCAATGACAGTTCTTGCTTTTCCGTCAATAAGAGCGGCCGCACAGGTGAGCACGGGAAAATCTGTGGAATTGTTCCGCTGACTTAAGTACACACTGTTCAGCGGCTGTTTTTTTACAATGATATTTACCAGGATATCGTTATCCTTTTCCATGGATGCAAACTGTGCCAGCGGAATGGTTCCGCCATTGTACAGCTCCACCCAGGTATCCAGTGCCAGAAACATGGTCAGTACATCGGAAAATCCGAATCTTCCGAAAATACTTCCGCCCACTGTGGCACAGTTTCGAAACTGCACACCCACAATGTGCCGTACACTTTCACGGATAGCACTGTTTGTATAGGCATTCAGCTCTTTGTGGGTTTCCAGCGCATGAAGTGGTGTCATGCAGCCGATCACAAATGCTTCTTCTGTTTCTGTAATAGTATCCAGCCCAAGACCTGACAGGTCAATGGCTGTCATGATGTTCCTGTTTCCCATTTTCAGCCAGACCATACCGCCCAGCACACAGGCTGTTCTTTTCTGGTTCAGTTCATATGCCTGTTCAAGGCTTTCTGCCTTTATGTAATTCTTTATCTTCAGCATACTTTATTCCCTTCTGAATTCTCATTCTCTTTCTTTACGGCTGTTTTTTCAGCCGAGCATTTATTTTAACAGACTGTCAGCTAAATAGCTATTGTTTTTTTCTCTGCTGTTCTGATGCCGCATCAGTCAGCGGTCTCCAGAACGATAAACTGATACGGTTTCAAAATGATTTCTTTTTCTGTGATCTCCACAGCTTTCTGATTATTCAGAAGCACCTCTTTTACTTCTCCCGGCAAAGATACCTTCTGTGACTGTGCCTGCATATTTCCCAGGATCAGAAGATTTTTCTCACCGTTTCTTGTATATGCGATCAGATTCTTCTGTTCTTCCTGATATGGAGCGAATGTTCCGTATACAAGCGTTTCTTTATATTCCGGAGCTTTTCTCAATGCAGTCAGCTTTTTGTAGAAAGAAAGGAGGGAGTTACTATCCGTTAATTGAGACTCTATATTGATCTCCTTATAATTGGGATTAACCCCAAGCCACGGCTCTCCTTCTGAAAATCCCGCATTTTTCTCTGCGCTCCACTGTACCGGAGTTCTGGCATTGTCTCTGGAAAATGCGGAAGCAGCATCAAGCGCTTCTTTTTCACTGCATCCGGCACGGAGCGCTACCTGGTATTCATCGATGGTACTGATGTCATCGATCTGATCCATAGAAGTAAACTCCATATTTTCCATACCGATCTCCTGCCCCTGATAAATAAACGGAATTCCCTTCAGCAGGAAATAAACACCTGCCAGGAGCTTCTTTGAATCCGGACAGCGGTCTTCCGGAGAAATATAGTGACAGACACCTCTTGGCTCATCATGATTCTCAATAATGTTGGAGATCATGCCGGTATCCCCAATCTTTTTCTGCGTATGGAAAATACACTTCTTGTACTCTTCCGGAGTCAGGTACGGTTTGGATGCATACCAGCCATCCTCGCTCTTTCCGTAACAGGTTTCTTCAAAATCAAACATGGATGAAAAATATCCGTTTTCTCCGATAAAATCTTTGATCTCATCTTCCTTTTCATTGAAGACCTCTCCTACAGTAAAAGCATCATAGGGATGAAAGCACTTCTCAGCCATCTCTCCCAGAAATTCTCCAATCCCTTCTGCCTCCTCCAGCATCCTCTCGACGCTGCAGAGCCCATCTGCACGATCGGCAGGATAATCGGAAAACGGAAGCTTCTTCTTGATATTGATAATGGCATCAATACGGAATCCGCCAAGCCCTTTTTCCATCCACCAGCGGATGTTTTTATAGACTTCCTCTCTTACTTCAGGATTCTCCCAGTTGAGATCCGGCTGCTTCTTGTGGAATACATGGAGATACTGTTTATCCGGATGTCCCGGAAGCTCTTCCCATACCGGACCACCGAAATAGCTTCTCCAGTTGCAGGGAGCTTTGCCATCCTTTTTGTCCCGGATATAAAAGAAATTTCCATACTTTCCGTCCGGATCCTTAATGGCCTGCTGAAACCACTCATGCTCATCGGAGCAGTGATTTACCACCAGATCCATAAGGATGTACATTTCTCTTTTTTTCGCTTCTGCGATCAGACGATCCATATCCTCCATGGTCCCAAACCTCGGATCAATCGCATAATAATCTGCAATATCATATCCCTGGTCTGCAAGGGGAGATTTATAGATTGGGGAAAGCCAGAGGATATCTGCTCCCAGTTCCTTAAGATAATCAAGCTTGCTGATGATTCCCGGGATGTCTCCGATCCCGTCTCCGTTGGAATCATAAAAGCTCTTGGGGTATATCTGATATACCACTTTGTCATGCCACCATTTTCGTTTCATCGTAATTCCTCCTATGCCTGTTTGATCATGCAGTACTGCTTCAGATCAAATCCTTTTTTCTGTACAATGCCGTATAATTTAAATCCGAATTTCTCATACATGGAAACATTTGCCGGATTATGGGTTTCCAGAGAGATCATCAGCTTATGCCTGTCCGCATAATCGATCACCTCATCCATCAGCTTTTCAGCAAGACCGTGATGCTGCATCTTCGGCGCCACTGCCAGATAGATCACATGAAGCCTTTCTGCTGTATGAAGCTGGGAAGTCCAGCTGGAATTCAGATAGTCTTTTCCCTGGATGAATTTCCGCAGGGTCGCAAGACTTGGATCCTCTTTGATCAGATAGCCATCTGTTTTCAGAAGGGCAAAAAAATCCACCATCAGATTATGTAAGGCTGCTTCATGCTCCGTTCCGTCGGATACTACCAGGATACTGTTCAGCTCACTGCTGTCTGCATAGATCTCGCAGGTCTCAAAAAACTCCGTAAGATCACAGGTAAAAAGCTCCGGCATCAGCCGTTCTCTGGTATCCCTGTCCGGGATCAGTGCATGATACAGAGGATCCTCCGAAAAACATACGGTCAATATCCGGATCAGCTTATCCAGATCTTCTTCTTTCACTCGGTATAAATTATGGCTTTCCATTCTTTCCTCCAGGTATGGTTTTATTCTGTTCCTTTTTCAAACATATCACTGACCTCGCAGATCAGATTCCTGAGCTTTTCCGCTGCACGGATCAGATATTCAATATCATCCGCATAATAACGCTTCTGTCTTTCCCAGGCTTCCTTGAGGCTCTGCTTTTCCGCCTCCAGACTGTCACCCGGCTTCTTTTCCTTCAGCCTTTCCACAAGATCATAAAGGTTCTCATGATGGATGATCCTGCCCTTTCCCCACATCAGGCGATCCGGGGACTGCTTCAAGATATATTCCGTAAAATGATAAAAGACTTCCCGCTCAAACTGAAAGGCATAACAGTTGTTGTCAATACTGTAAAAAGCTCCAGCGCAAGGGCGATCTCTCCTTTTTCCAGATATCCCATCGCTTTCTTCAGTGCATAAAGATTGTTCTGCACTGCCTGCTGCGGAAAGATCACATTGTCATCCCAGTCCAGACGTACCAGATAATCCTGGGATTTCCGGAATACACCGAGAAGCTTTTCGGTAATGGCATCGGCTTTTTTCCAGTCACGTTTTTCTTCCGGAAGGCTGTTGAAGTGCCGTACCTGCTCTGCAAGGATGGCAGCCGCTTTTTTTGCCTCTTCTGTTTTTTTCAGAAGGAGTGTACTGTCGGCGCCGGTCTGCATACACAGATCCGTATCCAGGGTCTTAATACTTTGGTCCAGTACCCGCCCGAAATCCATTGGCGGCAGAGCAAGGCTGTCAATAGCCAGAAGAAGTTTCAGATAAAATTCATGATGGAATCTGTATACCTCTTCCTCATAAACATCCTGGTTATCGTATTGGGAATGATAATAATTTTCCATAAACGGGCCACCGCTGAAATCATTGACCATGGACGGGATCCCGGAAATAGCCATGGTAAAATCATCAGACCAGGTTTCAATGGGATACAACGTGGTCATGCCCTCCGGATAAATCCCCTCCGGCATCTGCACAGCATCCACGAAGCTGCGCACAAAATCCGCATACTCATAGGTACATCGTACTGCATCTCTGGTACTGTGTGCATGAGCCGGAAGCTCAAAATTCAGATCTGCGATCACGTGCCCTGCCACTCCGGTCTCGCCTCAAATACCTGGCGGTAAGCACCTGTGACCAGTCATATTTTGTGTCGGAAATCCCCCATTCTTCTGCTGCAAGAGCACATACCACAATAGTATGGCGAGGTTTATAGCCACCACGGAGCAGCGCCCTGGCAATTCCAATGATCATGGCCACTGCCGCATTATCGTCCTGAAATCCCTCAAAATAGGAATCATAGTGAGCACTTAACAGGATCATGGAATCCGAATCGGTTCCCGGGATTTTGCCAACGATATTGTAGGTATACTGGTCTTTGATCACCTCTGTGTCCGCATCAAATTCCACGGAAAGCTCCGGAACACGATTCCCATTCTCATTTTCTCCTCCATCAGCTGACGGATCATAAGAAAATCTGCCCGTGACATGGAAAATGCAGGCGCACAGGAAGGTCCTGCGATATCCTGTGCATTCAAAGCCGTATCATCGATCTGTGCGTATCCTCTGCTCTGTACGGCGATCAAAGCTGCTGCACCCTTTAGGTGTGCCTGATACACCGGGTAGTTGATCCACCATTCTTCTCTCTGATTGATCTCGATAAGAACCAGCTTTCCTTTCACATCGATATCCTTATATTCGTCAGCTGTACCCTTTCCAAGATATACAAGATCAAACCTCTGAAAGCCATTGGTCTTAAAATCTGTCTGATATGCGCCAAGCTGGATCTCCCGGCAGGTTCCCTCTCTGTCATGGCAGCGCATCACCGCTTTTTTAAATTCCCATGCATCCACACGGATCTTATCTTTTTCTACCTGTGTGAGACCGGCTTTTTTCATTTCTTCCAAAAGCATATCTCCGGTTTTTCGCTCTGCCAGGGAGCCTGCTGTACGGTATCCCAGAACCGGATTTGTTTTTTCCTGTTCCATGCGCCTGGCCAGATCATAAGATTCTTTTATATTCAGGCATGAAACACATTTCTCCACGATGTTCAAATTTACTGTCATCCTTTCTCGGCAGTTCCCTGCCGGCAGTTCCGTCCTCCCGGCAGAGATATTCCTCTAACTGTTATAGATTATACCTTATCAATGTGCGGATTTCCAGATAAAAAAAACGCGATTTGTTCTGATCATCAGAGACATGGTGTTGGTGACACCAGACATGGCTTCCATGATCTCTGACTGATTCACAATGGAAAAAGCGTCTTCGTCCTGCTCAAAGCGTTCCATCAGGAGCTCTGTAAACGCATTTTCTGCCGGCTCCAGGCTATCCTCATCTGCTCCGGATGCGTAAAACATGGTCACATCCAGTACATTATCCGCAAGCCTGGTCATAGTAGAAAACGGGATGATCACCATAAGCCTTTTACGCCGTCGTTTCATTTTCCTTAACCTCCAAATATGCTGTGTATGTTCTCTCTGTTTTAAAAATATTTTTAAAAAAAATGTGTAAAGTCTTTGTGTGATCTGTGAAAACCCGGTGAAAAAGGCATCCTATTTTTCATATACAAATACAAATAATTAATTATATTTTCTGTCTGCTACCATTATTTTTTGTATATATTAAATATTATTTTAAAAATTATATATTATTTTCTGGTATTTTTTACCGAAATATGTTATAAAAGAAGTAAGAAAAACTACCGGAAATCAGATATTCCTGCTTCCGGTCCGAGATAAAGGAGGTATCTTTATGGCAAAACGTATTATAACCATCAATCGTATGTTTGGAAGCAACGGACGCCTTATCGGCAAGACTCTGGCTGAAAACCTAGACATCGGTTTTTATGATAAAGAACTGATCGACATGGCTGCCAAAAAAAACAATATCCCCTTCGACACCCTGGCAAAGGTAGACGAGAAAAAAGCCAGTCAGTGGGTATTTCCCGTTGACAGTGAGCTACAGTTTACAGATAATTTCTCTTTTGTACCAATGAACGATGTGCTCTATGATCTCCAGAGAAAGATCATCCTGTCCCTTCCGCAGAGAGAGGACTGCGTAATTGTCGGCCGCTGTGCGACCAATATCCTGAAGGATAAATCACTTAAACTTTTTATCCATGCACCTTTTGAGGAAAGAGTTCAGAATGTGATACGCCGTACCGGCAGAGAAGAAGCCAGCGCACGGAAGCTGGTCAAAAAAATGGATAAAGAGAGAAAAGCTTACTATGAATACTTTACAGACAGCAAATGGCTGGATATGACACAGTATGATCTCTGTATTGACAGCAGCCGGTTTTCTATGGAGCAGATTATTGAGATTGTAAAGAGATGTCTTTAGGATTCTTTTTTTCTGAAAATTCTTTTCTGAAATGTTTTTACGCTTTGGAAGCGTAAGTGAAACCGCAGGGGAGGGGAAGCACTCGTAGTTGCGAAAGGCCGTTTCCCCTCCCCTGCACCCCTTCCCTCAGGCCCCACTAGAAATCGTACGTTTTGGGCTAGAAATCGTACGTTTTGGTCATGTTACGTTACTGACAGGGCGATGGATTCTGCGTTTGTTTAAAACGCCAGGCTGTGCCGATCTCATCGGCATAACACCTTTCAACAAGAAGACGTATCCTTCCCACCATTCCAACACATTGAACAACACCAAAATATTTATTGACCAGACGCTATCCTTCCCACACCTCCAACTGCGGACGCTCAACTCATCAAAACGTAAGGACAGGACACCACGCGTCCGCTTCCACCTCTCCGGCTAAAACGCCAGCCGGGGAAGTGACAGTCCTCCGGGCTGCTACGGAGGAGGGGTGATGATGGTTAGGTTGCGGGAGACGGCGTTATTGCGGAAGGTCCCAGCTGTTTGAGCCGAAGGCGAGTTCTGGGCCCTTCCGCAATGGTTTTAGCGGCTCACGGAACCTTAGCAGCATCCCCCGACGGAGTCCGGCCCGGAGGACTGTCACTTCCCCGGCGTCCGTTCACCAATATACCTCTTCAAAAACTCATATATATCCCCCTCCAACGGCGGACACCCCTCCACATAATTCTGAAACTTACAGGTACAGTGTCCCACACCAAGCACTCCCGTCTTACCACGATACCCCTGTCCGATGCAGATCTTCTCATCCAGCTTCTCAAAAAGCCCCTCTTCCTTCAGCATCTCCAATGCCGGGATCAGATACCCGTAGCAGGCACTGCAGGATTCCACTTCCTCCACGGCATCCGCAAGCTCCACAACCTTTCTGGATACCGGCATCCTCTGATCCGCACCATCCTCCAGAAATCTGACATCTGCTTTGGAAATATCTGAACAGCCCACGCCAAGATCACCTGCCAGCTTCACATAAGGAACCTCAGCTACCTCATAATGCATCATCTGACACACATATGCATCCACAAGAACCGGATCACAGGCAGCCATCACCCGGTTCATCACGACAGGATTTCCGCCATCCTCAAAATCCAGATCCCCGCAGATATTATCCACAACAATAAAGTCCTGCTGTATCCCCATATTCAGATGAGCAATGGTTTATGAAGCCCCAGAGAATGAAACCGTCTCTTTTCCTTATTTGGGATCAACCCCTTCATATTCTTAAGGGCACAGGTGATCTTTGTCTGACAATGGCCTTTCAGAACCGGCACATTGATCAGAAAATCAAGCTCCTTTACCCGCTCACAGACATTCAGCTCCATTCCGCCGCAGTCCACAGAAATACCCTTATCCTTCTGCATATCCCAGAACGGCACCTGATACTCTTCCTCAAGCCTGTCAAAGCCACAGGTCTCAAAAGCCTCCCTTGTCTTATCTCCTACCCAGGATCCCTCCAGCATCACCATATCCCGGAAGCCATGCTCCTTCAGATACTCGATAATTCCTGCAACCACTTCCGATGAGTCGTTGCACCCCAGGAAGCCTCTGAAGGAGAAACCAGATTCGGCTTGATCCCGATCTTTTTCTTTCTGTCCCCGATATGAGACTGAAGATCCGCTTTTTCCAGAAGCTCCTTTGTCATTCTTTTATATTCCGCACCACTGGTAATAAAAATCTGATTTTTATCCATAATTATCAAAATTCCTTTCTTTCTGCAATGTGAATGTTGATCCAGATCCACACCAAAGCCCTGCAAAGCTTTTATCATCAGATGAGCCAGACAAAACAGCCGACAAATACAGCAGTCATCACATGCATCACAATCATAAAAATACCCTCTCTACCGGTTTCCCGGTAAAAAGGATATTTTATCCGACACAGCAGTCTCGTATTATCTTTCGATCTTTGCCCCGTTCCACCATGGGAATTCTCGGTTCAGCCATTTTCCTGCAAGCTCACTCCATGGTTCACAGGCTCTTGCGATCCCTCTGCCGTTTTCGTTGGCAGTCAGCTCATTTGCCAGGCCGATCCCATGGGGTCCCTGCGGAAAAACATGATACTCCACTGGAATGCCCTTTTTATAGAGTGCCTGAACAAAGAGAAGTGTATTATCCAGCAGCACCGTCTGATCCTCAAAGGTATGCCAGATAAAGGTTCTGGGTGTATCTTCCGTAACCTGAAATTCCAGAGACATCCGATCTTTCAGCTCCTCATAACGATCTCCCAGAAGATTTCGAAAGCTTTCTTCATGACCAGCTTCCCCTGAAGTGATCACCGGATAATTCAGGATCATGCCATTGGGACGGATCCTCTCGTTTTCCATTCCCGTGATCCCGGCAAGCTCCTCCGTATTCCAGAATACTCCCAAAGAAGCTGCCAGATGGCCACCTGCCGAAAAACCGGACACAATAATCTTATTCTTTTCAATATGCCACTTATCGCTGTTCTCTCTGAGAAGAGCTACTGTTTTTGCCAGCTGACGGAGAGCCACCGGATATCTGGCAGGTGCCACACTATAACGAAGTACACTGTGTGATAGCCCATTCCCATAAACCGGACAGCAATGGCTTCTGCCTCTCTGTCAGAAGTCATGCCATAAGCTCCGCCCGGACAGATCACTATGACCGGACGCTTCTGTCCCGGATAGAGTTCTTCCGACTCCTGCCAGAAATAGGTCTCTATCCATGCCTCATTATAGTCCTTTGTTTTTTCTTCGATCACAATTCTTTCGTTGATCATTCCGACTTTCCCTTCTTCATTTCATTGCTTCTCTGATCGCTGCAAGAAGTTCATCGTACTCTTCGTAAGCCGGAATTTCCGGATGATCTGCACGGATCTGCTCTGTACTGCGGAAAAGGAAGCCTGCTTTGCTTGCCTGGATCATTCCGAGATCATTGTAGGATCTCCGCTTGCGATAGTCTCAAATCCCATGGACTGCAGTGCCTTCACAGTTGTCAGCTTGGATTTTTCACAGCGCATCTTAAAGCCTGTGATCTCTCCGTTCTCTGCTACTTCCAGGGAATTACAGAAAAGTGTCGGCCGTCCAAGCTTCTCCATCAGTGGAGTTGCAAACTGTGTAAAGGTATCACTGATCAGTATCACCTGGGAAAAGGATCTCAGCTCATCCAGAAATTCCTTCGCTCCCGGAAGGGGATCGATCTTTGCAATAGTCTCCTGGATCTCTTTCAGTCTCAGACCATGCTCTTTCAGAATTCCAAGTCTCCAGTTCATCAGCTTATCATAATCCGGCTCATCACGGGTTGTTCTCTTGAGCTCCGGGATTCCGCTTGCCTCTGCAAATGCGATCCAGATTTCCGGTACCAGTACACCTTCTACGTCTAGACATGTAATATACATCTTTCATATCCTCCTCTTGATCCAACTTACCGTTGATATTTCACAGAGTCTGACTCCTTCCGGCTGTCAGAACTCTTTAATCTTTTAGCGCTTTACCCTGATATTACCATATGCTCTCAAGGTCTGTAAACAGTTTTATTTTTTCTTCTTTTCCGATTCATAGATTTTCAGCTCTTTCAGTGCTTTTTCCCCAAGAGGATACAGCATGAAAATATTAAAGATCGTCATCAGGCCGATTCCTACATCTCCCAGATCCCATACAAATGTGTAAGCCGCGATCCCACCGATAAACAGCATCACCAGTGCCAGCACCTTATATCCTGTCTGTGAACCCCAGTTATCACCGAAAAGATAGGCCACATTGCCTCTTGCATAAAACAGGATTCCCAGGAATGTGGAAAAGCTGAACATAAACAGTGTTGCAGCAATAAAGATCACTCCAAACTGCCCCATATGATAATGCATGGCAGTCTGAAGAAGTTCCATTCCGGAAAGCCCCTGTACCAGATCTTCCGGGGCCAGAAGCATGATCATAGCTGTACAGCTGCAGATCACGATCGTATCCACAAATACACCCAGGGCCTGGACAAATCCGGCTTTTACCGGACTGTCACATTCTGCCGCCGCTGCTGCACAGGGAGCGGAGCCGCTTCCCGCCTCATTGGAAAAAAGGCCTCTTTTTACTCCGTTCATCAGCACGACGCCAAATCCGCCGGCAACAGCCTGACGAAATCCGAAAGCTTCTTCAAAAATCCGTTTAAATACTCCCGGCATACTTCCAAGATTTGTAAATATAATAAACAGCGTGATCACAAAATAAAGCACTGCCATCACCGGCACCAGAAGATCCAGAACTTTAACCGTTGCATTCTTCCGAAGCACGATACAGCTGCGATCACTACCAGCACGATGGTAGTATACAGCGGTGGAATATCAAAAGCATTTTTGAAAGACGCCGTGACGGAATTGCTGATAACCTGACTGATCCCACACCAGCAGATCAGGCCGGAAATGGCAAACAGAACGGAAAGCAGAACCTTTTTTCGTTTTCTGCCCTGTTTTTCTTCCCAGTAACGGTGGATATAGTAGGCAGGACCGCCCCTGTAGCCACCGTAAAGAGGATCCTTTTCTTTATAGAGCTGTGCCAGGGTTGCTTCGATAAAAGCAGTAGAGGAACCGATCAGCGCCGTAATCCACATCCAGAATACCGCTCCTGCACCTCCTGCCGAGATCGCAGCTACCACCCCGACCAGGTTTCCCATTCCCACACGGGTAGCTGTAGATACGATCAGCGTCTGAAATGCTGAAAGATTATTTTTGTCACTTTTCTTTTCTGACAGGGCTCGTACCATATCCGGAAAAAGACGGATCGGCAGAAGCTTTGTCCTGATGGTAAAATAGATACCGGTCGGAATCAGAAGCAGGATCAGAAGTGAGATTCCCAGCGTACTTCCTCCCGGAAGCGGGATCCTTATCAGATCTCCCCACAGAAATGTATAGACCTTTTCGATCATTGTTACTATCATGTTACTGTTTCCTTTCCCCAATCACCCCATGTGATCGTTTTGTTCTCTTTTTTCTGCCCGTTGTTTGTATTTATTTCTGCAACGTTTTAAACGGGCAAAGCGTGTCTTTCATTATAATAGCTTTCTGTTTGTATGTAAAGAAAAATCCCGAATCTTTCGATCCGGAATTTTTTTGTATTGGTAACTTTTCTGTTATTCGACAGATTTCTGATATCTGTCTATTTTTATGAGCATAGCTGCATTTTACTCTCAGCCAGCCAGGTGGAACATCTCGATCAGGAATATCCAGCTCATTCCATAGTATGTTATCACGGCTACAAGGTCATTCATCGTAGTGATCAGAGGACCTGAGGCTACTGCCGGGTCCACACCAACCTTTTTGAAAAACAGCGGTATGCAGGTTCCCACTGCACTGGATACCAGCATGGCCACCAGCAGGGATAATCCGATACAGCCGGATACCGCATAGGCAAATACGAGTGTTTTTCCTTTGAATAAGAAAATATACAATCCGATCAGTACAAAAGACAGAATACCGAGCAGACCACCGTTGCAAAGACCGATCCGCATTTCCTTCAGCACAAGCTCTGCTTTCTGTCTGCCCGTCAGCGTTTCATCCATCAGTACACGGATGGTTACAGCCAGGGACTGGGTTCCAACATTTCCTGCCATATCCAGGATCAGAGACTGAAAGCACATGATGATCGGCAGACAGGTAACTACTTTTTCAAACATTCCCACAACAGAAGATACCACCATACCAAGCCCAGAAGAACGATCAGCCAGGCATTCTTTTTTTCATGCTTTCAAAAAGAGGTTCTTTCAGATCTTCCTCTGCAGTCAGACCGGCCAGCTTTGCATAATCCTCTCCCATCTCATCGTCTACCAGATCGATGATCCCTGCGGATGTGATCACTCCAAGGAAACGATTGTCATCGTCCAATACAGGAATGGAATCTTCAGAATAATCCTTCAGCCGTTCCATACAGTCGTCGATCTGCTCAGTACCATACACATATGGATAGGAAGTTACGATCAGCTCTTCCATAGGGTGGTCCTGTCTTGCTGTGATCAGATCCTTCAGATCCAGGGCTCCATAAAACTCCCCTCTATCCGTCACTGCAAAGATCGTAGAAATATTATCATTATCTGCCGCCTGGGAAACCAGCTCACTCATGGCCTGCTTTACGGTCAGGTTTTCACGGATCACAATGCAGTTCGTTGTCATTCTGCTTCCGATCTCATCCTCATCAAAGGAACGGATCATTTCGATATCTTTCCGCACCTGTTCATCCAGAAGCTGAATCAGAAGCTTGCGTTTTTCTTTATCGATCTGCTTTAAAACATCTGCCAGGGCATCGGTTTCCATTTTGGAAAGAATGGCTGCCGCTTTTTTTACATCCATCTCTTCCAGATATTGTACAGTTTCTTCTTCCTCCAGATATTCAAAAACATCTGCCAGCATACTGCTTTCCAGGATACGGTATAGTCTGCTGCGCTCCGCAGTGCTTAATTCTCTTAATACTTCCGCCAGATCGTTTTCGTGGAAATCCTGCAGCCTTTCACTTAAAACTGCCGGAGAAACACTGCTTCGGATCAGACTCAGAATATCTTTTGAAAAATCCTGATTTCTTTTTGTCATTTTCTCATCCTCCTCACATAGTTTCGCACAAAACACGCACACCAAAAACAGACATGTTAAAGCATGTCTATGTGCTGTTTGATTTTCGATTGTGTTTCCTTGGGATTTGAGTATAAAGCGAAATGAATTTATACATGATCGCCTTACTGTAAGATTCTCAGAATGAGAAGAATGAAAAAGATATCTATTATAATCCTGCTACAATTATAATGTAATAATATCGTACAGATTCTGATGGCACCGATACATCCTGTCAAATATATCCTTCTGATATACAGACATAATATTCTCACAGATATTCTGTACACTTAAAACAGAATGGAACAGCCTCATCCCTCTCTGTTTTTTCCATCTTTCACTCCGAGAGCTACAACTTCGCCCATGAGAATCACAACTGTCCATTCTGTTCACCTGCCTTTTTTTCTTAAAATATCTTATCAACCGGCCATTATAACGTTCCCGGCCGGGTTTTGTCAACCGGATTTATGGTTAAATTTATTGTAAATCCGGGTAAATTTTTATGCTTCACAGAGGAGGATGTTTATGCAGCAGCATTTGCGTTGATCGTATCAATGACTTTTTTATTCCAAGCCAAACACCCATATCTGTAAAGATTTCCGAAATGCTCCCACGATCCGTAAACGGAGATTCCAGCAAAACAGAAAGATCCTTCATCATTCCATTATGAACAATATACTCAATGATCTGATTTACAAAATAAATCTGCCTGCTGTCCAGATTTACATCCTCAAGATACTTTGAAAAAGCTTCCTTTGCTGCATTCATATCAAGACCTACCATTTCTCTGACAAATTCTCCCAACGGCTTTCTGCCAAATTCTGCTTCATAATCCTCTTTTGTACCAAGCTCTCTCCAGAGAATTTTTTCCAGTTCATCTACATCTTTTTCTGTAAGTGGCTGATTCTTTTTCAGCTTTGATATCACATAATTATCCTGATGCTGTCGGACATAATATTCTACTCGTACCTTATAATTTTCCAGATCATTGTTTTCCAATTCTGCTTCTTTCCATTCCGTTGAAAGAATTTCGTCTGTAAAATTGGTCATATATTTATTCCTGCTCTTATCCGGAATATACTTCATAAGATCTCTCAGATTTTTCCTGATATTTTCAAATTCATCAATTCCTGCATTTTCCACATAATCTGTATGCAAAATCTGATTGATCAGCTCTGTCTGTGCCTGAATCTCCGGTATATTTGCCACTCCGGCAATTCCGGAAACCTTTTTTAAAAGATCTTTTCGCGCACTTGTATATTTCTTTCCAACCAGAGATGCAAGTTCTATTCCATACATAAGTGCATCAAAACGTACTGCTGTTACTTCATCACTTTCAGGCAAAATCAAGGGTGCAACCTCTTCCCGTACAAGTAAAGTATCTTCATAAGTAAGCATCTGATAGTTCGACTCTTCTGAATATAATTCTACATATTTCAAATGTTGGCGAACTGTAAAACTATCTCTTGGGAGCTCTTTTACTTTTTCAGTCATGTGCTTTACAAGTGCAGTCCTGTACGCAGTTAATTTATCTGTCTGATATTTAATATCCTGAAGCTTGTACGAAATCTCAAACTGAAGATTAAAAACTGCACTTTGCAACGCCATCAGATTTGCGCTTGCTTTTCCTTTATTCATTCGGAAAAACTCAAAATTTCCACAAAAATCAAAAATGTAAAACTTTTTCTTATCTTCCCCATCCAACAATCCCGGGCATAGTCTTGTTCCTCGTCCGATCATCTGCCAGAATTTTGCTTTACTCATAACTTTCTTAAAGAATACAAGATTAAGAACTTCAGGTACATCAATTCCGGTATCTAACATATCTACAGAAATTGCGATCTGCGGTAGTTTTTTCGGATCTGAAACTCATCAATTGCACTCTGTGCATATTTCATTCTGTTATCGATCACCATAGCATAATTCTTTAAATGCGGATATTCCTTATTAAAAATCTCAAGGATTTTTTCCGCATGATCATGATTTTTCGCAAAAATAATTGTTTTTCCAATCTTCTGTCCGTATTCAATTTTAATTCCATCACTCATCAGGACATGAAGAATTTTTTTAATGGTATCTTCGTTAAAAATCCAGGTATTCAATGCAGCCGAATTTATCGCTTCCGGAAGCTTTCCATTTTCGTCTTCAAAAGTATTTTCATAAATTTCTTTATCTGCTTCTGAAAGTTCATCATATACAATTCCCTGATCAATAAATTTCACCCTGGATTCTACCGAAAGATAATCAACCAGATATCCATCCTTAACCGCCTGCGCCAGATCATATCCATAAGTGGGATCTCCGTTTGCCAGTTCAAATACTTCATATGTATTTTTGTCAATCTCATCTTTCGGTGTTGCAGTAAGTCCTACAAGCAGTGCATCAAAATATGTAAAAATATCTTTATACTTATTATAAATAGATCTGTGCGCTTCATCACAAATGATCAGATCAAAATGACCACAGGTAAAAACTTTTCCTTCTTTATCATTTATCGTATCAATACAGTTTATCATGGTCTGATATGTGGAGAAAACACATCGCGACATATAATTATTCTTTTCTTCAACCAGATTTGTACAGGAAAAATTCTGCATCCAGTTTACAAAACTTCTTTTCGCCTGTGTTACCAGTGAATTTCTGTCCGCCAGAAAAAGTATATTCTTCACCCAGCCCGCATCAACCAGTACCTTGCACAAAGCCATTACTGTTCTGGTTTTTCCGGAACCTGTGGCCATAACAAGCAGGGCTTTTCTCCGATTCTTTTCATCAAAGCTCTGGCATACTGCTTTTATCGCGGCTTCCTGATAATAGCGGTCTGCTATCTTTTTATCTACAGAAATATTTTGCAGGCTTGTACGCATACTCAAAAGGTTAAACCATTTCTCCAGATCCCGTTTGGAATAAATAACTGAACATTTTCTTTCCGGATATTGTCCGTCTATGATCCGGGTTTCAAAACCATTGGTAAGGAAAATTACCGGACGCCGTTTGTATTCCTGTTCCAGCAGATCTGCGTAAAGTTTCGCCTGCTGCCTGCCCTCAGCAATATCCTTGCAGGTACGTTTTGCTTCTATAATTGCCAGAGGTTTATTCATATCATCATAGAGAACATAATCAATACGTCCAATCCCTGATTTATTCGGCATTCCTGTCACAGTCATCTCATTTAACCAGTCTTTTCCCTGTGTCCATCCTGCATCAATAAGCATGGAATCTATGTAAAGCTTTCTGGTTTCATATTCAGACAGATCCAGAGGTTTCGGAACATATGTCTGCTGCTGTTTCTCGTGGCGTGCGGACAGTTCTTCCCTGAGAAAAGTATTTTCTGCCATCAGTTTTTGTAGATCCAGTTCCTGCTGGGCAGTTTTTTCCTGTTCTTTCAGAAGTGTTTCCTTTGTTTTTCTGGCTGTTTCCCTGGATGCCTTTGCCTTCTCAATTCTGCCATCAATAATCGATTTGTCAAATGGATGTTCCTGATACTGTTCTCCATAACAATATGCAACGTAATCTAAAAAAATCGACAGATTTTCAAGACAGAGCATCGCTGCATCTCTGCCAGGTTTTTTATTACTATGTGCCACACTATTTCCACATCTGCGGATATAATCCATCCGTTTCCAAAGATCCGGTCCCACTAACTGTCTGAATTCCTCTGTATTCATCAAAGTGTGAAGGTTATCCTGGTACGGAATCTGCAAACTGTTCTCCACAGAATACAACCATTTCACAGCAAATTCCATAGCCCGCCGGCTGTTAAGAATACTCGCATCCGGATCTGCCAATATAATTTTCTCTGCAGAGATGGCAACATTCGCAAATGCAGAGAATTTTGATTCATTTTTTAAGTAATCAAAGTTTGTTACCATTGTGAAACCTCCCTCTTTTACTTTCACTTTACATTGACAATAAATTCATTACCAAATTAACCATAATATCTTTTTCTTTTGGATCTGACTCTGCAATCATCAATGTAATTGCTACTAATGCACCATCACTTATCCTTTTCTGTCCATCTTTGTAGAGTACATCATTGCGAGCTAAAAATTCCAAAAATAACGATGCAGCAATTCTCTTACATCCATCAGCATAGGGATGATCTTTTATCATAAAATACAAAAGATTAGCGGCTTTCTCTTCTAAAGAAGGATAAACCTCTCCTCCGAAAACATTTTGGTAAATTGCTGCAAGAATACCTTCAACTTTCCCCGTTTCTTTTTCAACACCAAAGACATCCGAATGAAATGAATCTTCCATTGCATTCACCATATTTCTACAATCCTCGTATGTAATTCTGTATATGGCTTTATTTCCTGCAGGCTTTTTAATCGACTGGTGATCATACTGGTCTAATAACATCAAGGCATTTGTATATAAATCAACAGCTTTTAGCACCTCTGCTTCATCTATTTCCAAAGTACATGCAAGCATTTTGGTTTGAATATTTACTGTTCTCTGTAAGGCTTCTAATCTTTTTTTATTGATTGCATAGCCTTGTAGGATATACTGTTTCAGAACATTATTTGCCCATTTTCTAAATTCTACACCTCTGTTAGATTTGACTCTATAGCCTATAGAAATAATCATATCTAAATTATAATGTTCTACTTGATACACTTTTCCATCTGAAGCAGTTGTCGCAAAATTTGCGACAACTGAATTATCCAGTTCTTCTTTTAATGCATTATTAATATGTTTACCAATTGTCTTTACATCTCTTCCAAATAATTTAGCTAGCTGATTTCTATTAAGCCATACGGTATTATTTTTGACAGACACAGTTAATTTTATTTCCTTATCAGCAGTTTCAAATAAGATTATTTCATTTTGCATATTTAACCCTCTTCTGAAAATATACCATTGTAAATTTCATCCCCCCTCGTAGTAAGTAATTTCTCTCACGTATCTCCGTAAAACATTTCTTTTGCTTTATTTCACTTTCTCGATTGTAACGTGACATATATAATTCCATTTTCTATAAAAGCTGATTGATAAATTTTGATTTGTCGACTTGTTTGACGAAGTCGGAAAACTGTTCCTGCAAATCCATCGGTGGAATAATAAACTCTTTTTCCTCAAGCTTCGATTTAGACAATATACCTTTTAATGCCATATTTATATCTTCCACAAGATAATCCTTGGACATCTGAAGCAGCACATACAAAAACAAAATATTGTATTGTTCAGGTACTACTGCATTAATCTGCTGGTTAAATGCCACTGTTCTATCTGTAATGCAAACTCTACCAATACTTGCTATACTTCCAGCAATACAAGCCATAAGAATAGAATCCTTTTCAACTGTACGTCCAACATTCATACCCTTTTCAGACAAACTCTCTGTCGCTTGAGTTGGATTAAGAATTCCAGAAACAATATTATCTGTCTTTATCCATTCTATATAATCACCATAATATTCTGCTATTGCTCGTGAAGGTGTATTGCCAGTAATAACTTTGCACGTATCTTTTAACATCTTCTTCTCGAATCCAAACGGATTACTTCTAGGGTCTCCAAACAGCTCGACAAATCGGGCTTTGATAAGTTCATCCAGTTTCTGAAGTTCTTCTTTTCTTGCTTGAATAACTCCATATACTCTTTCTAATATTTCTGAAAACTCTATCTGTTTTTCCAAAGAAATTTCTGGAATCATAATCTCTTCAAGCACTTTTCGACTAATAGCCTTAAATGTACTTCCTGTTCCTTTGCTGTTTAATTCAGCATTTTTTCCTTTAAGCAACCAAAAGATAAACTCTGGTAAAGCCTTTGACTTATCAGGTGTTAATGCTGCAAGTCCTCGACCTATACAACAATTTTCCCTTGCATAGTTCATTGCTCCAATAGGTGCTCTTACAGAAATAAGAATGTCATTTGGAGCTGCCATTTTCGTTGGCTCTGAACACCATTTTCTTGTAACAGGATACCTTGCACCAAAATCTGCATTTCCTTGAAAGAATGGAACACCATCACCAGTATCGTTATAACTCTTTGAATCAGGTGACTGTCCCATATTAATAGCACAGACATCTTTTAGCATCACATAATTCATTTATTCACCCCTACAAACCCGAATTTGAATAAAATTCAGCTCATAAATTTCTGATGAGATGTTTTGACATTGTTTTGATTCACCATCGCATACTGCATCGTTGTATCAATTTGTGAATGTCCTAATATTTTTTGCACCTGTTCTATTGGCATTCCTTTATCTATTGCTCTGGTTGCCATGGTTCTTCGAAATTTATGGGGATGAATGCGTTCCAAATCAATTCGTCTTCCTAATTCCCTTAAACGAATTTCCACTCCGCTTATTTTTAGTCTGTCATGCGGTGCATCCAGGGTTACAAACAATGCAGAATTATTATCTTTTCGATGATCAATATATTTTTTTAAATGCACCTTCGCTTTTGCATCAAAATATACACGCCGCTCTTTGTCTCCCTTTCCGTATACAATGCACTCACGCCCTTCCAAATCAATGTCATCAACATTCAGATTTACCAGTTCACCTACTCGTATTCCTGTAGAATATAGCAAATCTATAATTGCCAGATCCCTGATTTCTTTGCAGTTATCTCTGAGTTGTTCAATCCCTTCATCTGTAATAACGCTTTTTATTACCGTTTTAGTTTTAATCTTATGAATCCGTTTCATAGGACTTTTTAAAATATAATCTTCTTCCTCCAACCAGGAGAAAAAGCTGGAAATGTTTCTTCGAATGTTATCCACCGTAACATTTGAACATTTATTATTCTTCTGATATTCTGCCAGATATGTCCGTATTTCCTCTGTTGTGATCTTCCTTACAGATGTTTCAATATGGGATAGCAAATGTTCTACCGTAACTTTATAATATTGAATGGTTCTTTCTGAACAGCCTTCTATTTTCTTTGCATCCAAAAACATTTTAAGAAAATCCGTATTGGATATTTCCACTTTATCAGTTTTCTTCTCTGCACACACCTTCAAAATTACTTCCTGAAGCTTTTTCATCTGTGTAATTGACAGATATTCTGACATTTCATTTAATATTTTTACTACTTTTTCTTCCATACTGGCATACTCCTTTCAAAATATACCAGCATCCTTCAACCATTTTGTTATAGCATTTTGTTTTCCCGATACGATTCAAATATATATGACGGATTTTCGTAATATACACTGCTGTTGTAGTCATCAATCTTTGCACTGATAAAGGAATTGTATACTTTTATTAAAGCTTCTATAATTCCAATACCCTCATCTGCAGCAACCATTTTTATCAGCCGCTTATATACTTTTCCAATGTCCCAATGTGATGGAATGCTGTATTTACAATCACCCACATTGTCAAAATCTCCTTCTTTTATTCCTGCTTCTTCGATAAAATCATCGCTGACTCTGTCAATGTTGTCACAATGGTAAATATCTGCCAGGTCATAGATTTTATCAATTCTCTGCTTTCCAAGTTTATTTACAACGTCTGCCCGTGTATTCTTTGTTTTCCTGGCAATGTAATCGATCAGGCTGCATGTGTAAAATAAATCGTTATCTTTTTTGCTTTCACGTCCTTCTCCTGCCATTTATAGCACCTCACAATCTCTATACTTCAGGCATTTCAATGATTCTTTGGAACAAAATGCTATCTGATGAGTTGGATACTTGAACTTTGCCAGAACCCAGAACTGTTCTCTGGTAATCGTACCGTCCATATAATCAGAAACAAAATTATAAATCTGATCATCTGCCATTGCGCCGATTACAATATCATATTCATGATTTTTCCCGCTCCGACATGCAATTATAAAATCCAGCCATTCTTCTGTCATATCTTTGAATTCTTTTATTTTCAGATCCGGTTTTAAATACACATCATATACAGATACGACCTTCGTGTCATATCTCCTGGCCCATCTTTGAGCCTGTTCTTTTATAATCGTACAGTAAAAACCAGTTCCAAAATCTTTTGTATTACGACCTTTTCTGATTTCCGTTTTCTCTACAGCCTGATATCCACCATGGTACACCGTCATTATCGCCATTCAGCTTCTCCCCTTTCTAGCCAAAGTATTGTTGCATCAGACTATCGAATAACTTTTGTGTTTCATCCAGTGCTTTTTGCACTTTAACTTTTGATTTGTTGACTTGTTTGACAAACCTAATAAAGTCCCTTTGTAACTCAATAGGCGGTATGACCTGCTTGTATGCTTTCATTATTGCTGTATTCAAATTAGGTTGCGTTCCTGCTGGAGCTATTGCTCTAAAATGCTCTGTCATTTGATTTAATGCTTGCAATAAAAATACCTTATCAAGTCTTTCATCTATACCTTCCATTGCAAGCCAACCATCGTGAATACATCCGTCAAATGTAATAATTCTTGCAAACCCAAGCGACACCCCACAATTTGCAAATATCAAACTCCCTGCTTTTACAAGTCTGCTCTTCTTTACCCCCTCTTGGATAATATGTTCTTTTGTTGAACTTAGATATATATTATCTCCATCAGTGGCATCACCTATCTTAATCCAAGGAACATCTCCACCTAAGAACTGTTCTATCGGTCTTGGTGAACCACCTCTTACTATGGTACAAAGTTCACCTAATGGCTCACACTCCCAATGCTTGTCATTAATATTAATATCACCAAACATCTCGACAAATCGGGCTTTAATGA
>ENA-OQBT01000208-OQBT01000208.1-human-gut-metagenome-genome-assembly--contig:-NODE-208-length-41089-cov-5.010009_pt1 | contig 41089 bp, 54 predicted proteins | sample MGYA00242749_ERZ504557 | MGnify/ENA primary metagenome ERZ504557 (study PRJEB26092, sample SAMD00036243) | human gut metagenome | host: Homo sapiens | study: EMG produced TPA metagenomics assembly of... | reverse complement strand
ATGATGACGCCTAGCAACAAGACCGTATGCGGAACGGCCCAGAGAAAGGCATTGGGCATGAAATACGCCCAGATGACGACGAGAAAGACGATATACGTCAAATTTTTTCCCAACAAAACCGCTTAACTTTCCAATGAAATCCATCATAGTCACGCACATCCTTTCCAAAATAAGACCTGATAAATACAAATACGCAAACGGTTTTGATGGAGCAAAAAAAACTTTGCCTCTAAAAAGAGACAAAGTATTCACTCTGCGGTACCACTCTCATTGTCATAACGACCACTTTTCCAGCATCTCCGGGACAGCCCATGTAATGCCTGGCAAGGTAACGGTTGCCTGCCGGCTGCGTCTACTAACAAAATGCGTTCGGGCAGCAGCTCCTGGACGACTTCACGCCGGGATCCCATCCTGCCTCTCAGCCACCAGCAGGTCTCTGTCATAGTTTCCCAAACCTTACTACTTCCATTCAACACTGTTTTGTATTTGTTGGTGCTTATTATACCGCGTCATTCTCAACGTGTCAATAATATTTTAGGTTCGTTATACGTTACACCAATTAAGTTAAAGGTTTAATGTTAAAATTTTACAATATTTCATGGACACGGTGTTGTAATTCCGGCACGACCTCCGCTTCGAACCAGGGATTTTTGGCCTGCCAGCGGAAGTTAAGCGGACTGGGATGAACGATGGGAAAATAGTCCGGCAAATAGGCCTGGTAATGCCGCACGGTCTCCGTCAAATTGCGCTCTTTCCGGCCTTTTAAATAATAGTCGATGGCGTACTTGCCGACGAGGATAGTAAGTTTCAGGTCCGGCATGAGCTGCAGAATTTCACGATGGTATTCCTGGGCGATGAACCGTCTCGGCGGTTTGTCGCCCGTTTTGGCTTTGCCGGGATAGTAGAAATCCATAGGCATAATGGAGATGGCCGGCGAATAGAAAACCTGCCTGTCGATGCCCATCCAGGTCATCAGCTTTTCGCCGGATTTATCATGGAAAGGAATACCCGATTCTTCGACCTTTTTGCCCGGAGCCTGGCCGATAATCAGGATTTTCGCTTCCTCGTGAATCTGAAAAATCGGACCGATACCGCGGGCCGTATACGCCGCGTTCCGTTCGTCCGTTTTTAATTGATCAATGATCTCCTGCAAATGCATAAAACGCCTCCTAAAGGGTAAAAAGCTTACCATAATACACGAATAGGCTGTGGTCAATCATCACAGCGGGCCGCCCTGGCCGGGACGGCCCCTACGCAGGCGGCATATAGCCGCATTATTTTTTATCGCCTGTATGCGATTTCGTAGGGGACGCCCAAAGGGCGTCCCGCCTTGATACACGGATAGGCTGCTGGTCATCATCACAGCGGCCGCCCTGGCCGGGACGAGCCCCTACGCAGGCGGCATACAGCCGCATTATTTTTCATCGCCTGTATGCGATGCCGTAGGGGACGCCCAAAGGGCGTCCCGCGTGCAATCCTGTAAATGGCCAGAGCATGTATGATGAGGGGGCACATAATCGCAATACCCTCAGCATACGATTAAATGATAGTATATGATAGGTATGAACAGGGCCGGCAGGAAGTCGGCTACTTTCAATTTCGTCAGCTGGAACATGTTGAGAGCGATGCCCAGGATCATGACGCTGCCGACGGCATTGAGTTCACGGACGACATCCGGTGTCATGAGGGCATGACGAAGGTCGCCAAGAGGTAGAAAAATCCCTGATAGAGGAAGAGGACGATGCCGACGGGGACGACGCCTAAGCCATAAAGAGTCCCGAAAATAAAGGACGATGTAAAATCGAGGGCGCTCTTGAAATACAAAAGGTCGTTACTTCCCAGCGCTGCCTGGACTGGACCGATAATGGCCATGGCGCCGATGACCTGCATGATGGATAAGGTGACGAAGCCCCGGACGAAGCGCGAGTCATCTCCGCGGCCCATTCGTTTCTTGAGAAATTCGCCGAAGCGGTTCATGCCATCTTCGATGCCGATGAGCGTCCCGACGAGGGTCCCAATAATCATGCTGGCCAGGACCAGGAGCAGGTTCTGACTCTGGACGGCCCCTTGTATACCCATGATGGCCACACACAGCGAAATGACGCCAAAAATAGCTTTGGTAAAGCGCTCCGGTATGCCGCGCTTCAAAAAAAATCCCAGTAACGCTCCCAAAGAAGACGTCACGGCATTGACGATGACAGCAAACATGTAAATTTCCTCCTGACAAGTGAATTTATATTTATTATAGCAGAAAAAAGGGCTTGCCGCATGTGCGACAAGCCCTTTTTGAGTTTGAAGTTTGAAGTTGAAAGTTTGATGTGGATAATCGAATTTAATGGGCTGCTGTGGGTGATACGGCAGCGGCTTTCTGGTCGGCTTCGTAGTTAGAATCAAAGCGTTTGTTCAGATAGTTGACGTAAAGATAAGCCAGGACGGCGCCGGAAATGTTATGCCATGCACTGAAGACAGCACCGGGGACACCAGCCATGGGCAGCGAGGCAAAGTGAGCTTTTGCCAGGCCCGTAGCCAAACCGGAGTTCTGCATGCCGACTTCGATGGACAAGGCGACCATTTTCTTCCAGCTCATGCCGCAGAGATGGCCGATGAAGAATCCCAGGGCATAGCCCAGGCAGTTGTGCAGGATGACGACCAGCAGGATGATGCCCGAACTGTTGAGGATGGCATCGCGCTGGCGCCGATGATGCCGGCAATGAGGAAGGAAATAGCCAGAGACGAAACGGCCGGCAAGTAGTCCGTCGCCGTATCAGCCAGCTTCGGCAGGAAGCTCTTGACGATAAGGCCCAGGGCAATGGGGACAATGACGATCTGCAAGATAGATAAGAACATGCCCACAGGGTCAAAAGAAATACGCTGACCGATGATAAGGTACGTCAAGAGCGGCGTCATGATCGGCGAAATGAGCGTCGACACACTGGTCATCGTAACCGACAGGGGGACATCGCCTTTACTCATGAAGGTGATGACATTGGACGACGTACCGCCCGGGCAGGTGCCGACGAGGACGACGCCGACGGTCAGCGCCGGATTGAGATGGAACAGCGTCGAAAGGACGTACGCCAGGAAAGGCATAACGAGATACTGGGCACAGGCGCCAAAAAAGACATCTTTCGGCCGCTTGAGGACCAGGGCGAAATCGTGGACGCTCATGGTCATGCCCATACCGAACATGATGATGCCGAGAAGGACAGAGAGGACGGAAACACCGCCGACTTTTCCGAGGACCCAGGAAAAGCTCGTCGGCAGGGTCATGCCGATGATGAGGAAGATGACGGCGAGGACGCCGAAATATTTGCCGATGAGGGCACAGACTTTTTTCATAATGAATACCTCTTTTAACACAGTATGTTTATAAATGCAGAAAAAGAAACCTCCTGCCCCAGAAGGGAATTCTCCGAAGTTCCGAAGAAGCCCTGCCGGGGCAAGAGGTGAAATCAAAGACGGTTTATTTCATGACAGCGCCGGTGTTGGCAGATGTGACGAGTTTGGCGTAGCGGGACAGATAGCTGTCTTGACTTTCGGTTCCGGCTGTTTCCATTCAGCCTTGCGTTTTGCCAATTCTTCGTCGCTGACTTCCAATTCCAGCTTACGATTGGGGATATCGATGGAGATAGTATCCCCGTCGTGTACCAGGGCCAGCGGACCGCCTTCCATGGCTTCCGGCGAGATATGGCCGATGCAGGCGCCACGGCTGGCACCGCTGAAGCGGCCGTCTGTCAGGAGAGCGACTTTCAAGCCCATACCGGTGATGACAGCTGTCGGGTTTAGCATTTCGCGCATGCCCGGGCCGCCTTTCGGGCCTTCGTAGCGGATGACGACGACGTGGCCTTCTTTGATTTCACCGCCGATGATAGCGGCAATAGCAGCTTCTTCCGAATCATAGCATTTAGCCGTGCCCTTGTAGACCAAAAGGTCCGGTTCGACGGCACTTTCTTTGATGACCGAACCGAGGGGAGCTAGGTTGCCTTTGAGGACGGCAATGCCACCTTTATGCATATAAGCATCTTCGACGGAATGAATGACTTCGTGGTTGAGGATCTTCGCGTCTTTGATACGGTCGCCGACCGTACCGGTAATGGTCTGGGCATCGGTATGGATGAGCCTAATTTAGAGACTTCTTTCATGACGGCGCAGATGCCGCCGGCTTCATCGAGGTCCTGCATATGGTAGGTGCCGCCAGGCTCATCTTGCAGATATAGGCGGCCTTACGGCTGATTTCGTCAAATTCGTCGAGCGAGAGGTCGACGCCGGCTTCATGGGCAATAGCCGGTAAATGAAGGGCCGTATTGGTCGAACCACCGATAGCCATGTCAACGGCAATGGCATTTTCAAAAGCTTCGAGAGTCATGATGTCGCGCGGTTTGATATCCTTGCGGACCAAATCCATGACGACCTGGCCGGCTTTCTTAGCCAGCATGCGGCGCAAGCCCGTGTAGGCAGCCGGAATGGTGCCGTTGCCGGGAAGGCCCATGCCGAGGACTTCGGTCATGCAGTTCATGGTGTTGGCCGTGAACAGACCGGAGCAGGAACCGCAGCCCGGGCAGGCCTGAAATTCCATCTGGTGCATTTCTTCCGGCGTCATCTGGCCCGATTCCACTTTACCAGCGGCTTCGAACATGGTGCTGACGCTGATGTTCTTGCCGTTGTGGCGGCCGGCGAGCATAGGACCGCCACTGACGACGACGGTCGGGATATTGAGACGGCCGGCAGCCATGAGCATGGCCGGTACGATTTTATCGCAGTTCGGGATGAGGACCAAGCCGTCAAAAGCATGAGCTGTCGCTACGGCTTCGATGGAGTCGCAGATCAATTCGCGGCTGGACAAGGAAAAGCTCATGCCGCGATGCCCCATGGCGATGCCGTCGCAGACGCCGATGGACGGAAATTCAATCGGTGTACCGCCGGCAGCGGCTACGCCGAGTTTGACAGCTTCGGCAATATCGCGTAAATGGATATGGCCGGGAATGATTTCATTGAAGGCATTGCAGATACCGATCAACGGCTTCTGTAAATCTTCGTCACTATAGCCCATAGCGTGGAACAAAGTACGATGGGCGGTTCGGGTAACGCCCTTTTTAACAACATCACTGCGCATGGTATTCATCCTTTCTCTTACATATCTTTAACAGCTTCTTCGCCGCGGGACAGGGAAATCTGGCCGGTCCGGGCAATTTCAATAATATCATAATCTTTCAGCATTTCCAGAAGGGCCTCGATATGGTCTTCCCGGCCCGTCAGGCGCAGGACCAGGGAACGGCGCTGGACGTCGACAATCTTGGCGTTGAACAGCTGAGCGATATTGGTCAATTCTTCGCGGGTCTGGGGCGTCGGGCTCTTGACTTTGATCATGGCCAGTTCGTAGCTGACGAAAGGCGCGTCGTCGAGATTGACGACTTTGATGACGTCGATGAGCTTGGCCAGCTGGTTGACAGCCTGGTCGAGTTCCCAGCGGTTTTCGACGGAAACGACGATATTGATCCGCGTGACGTCGGCTTCTTCAGTATAGCCGGCGTTGATACATTCAATATTGATGGCTCTGCGGCTGATCAGGCCGGATACGTGGGTCAGTACGCCCGGTTTGTTGTCGCAGAGAATGGCGATATGTTGTCTCATCATTTCCCTTCACCTCCCAACACCATCTGGTCCAGGCGCTTGCCGCCGGGAACCATGGGATAGACATTTTCATCGGCCGGAATGAAGACATCGAGCAGTGCCGGACCTTCTGTCTGGAACAAGGTTTCTACGGCTTTGGCCAGGTCTTCCGGCTTATGGACGGCTGTCCCGGGGACCCCCATGGATGCCGATACGGCCGTCAAATCGGGATTATCGTTGATGACGGATTCGGCACAGTGGCCGTTGTAGAACATGCGCTGCCACTGATTGACCATGCCCAGGACATTGTTGTGGAGGACGATGGTCTTGACATCGACGCCGTATTTATGGAGCGTCGCAAATTCCTGGCAGTTCATCATGATGCTGCCGTCGCCCGTAAAGAGGACGACCTGCGATTTGGGACAGCCGAGCTTAGCGCCGAGGGCTGCCGGCAGGCCGTAGCCCATCGTGCCCAGACCGCCGGAAGTGACGAAACGGCGCGGCTTGGTCAGATTGAAGAACTGAGCCGCCCACATCTGGTGCTGGCCGACGTCGGTGACGACGATCGTATCATCATTGGTCCATTTCTGCACTTCTTCAAAGAGCTTCTGCGGCGAAACAGCATCGGGCAAATCGCGCGTCGCAAAGGGATGAGCGGCCTTCATGTCGAGGACGAAGGCCCGCCATTCACCGTAGCGGTCAGCGAGGTGCGTTTCGTGAGCTGCCAGCTTATCATCGAGAAGCGGCAGGGACCAGCGGAGGTCGCCGTTGACGCTGATGTCAGCGTGGACGATTTTATTGATTTCTACTTTATCGATATCGAAGTGAACAATCTGCGCATTCGGTGCGAAGTTTTCGACGTCCCCTGTGACGCGGTCGTCGAAACGGGCGCCGACAGCTACCAGGAGGTCGCATTTCGTGACGGCCATATTGGCGGCATAGGAGCCGTGCATGCCGACCATGCCGAGATGGGCGTCATACGTATCGGGAACAGCGCCTTTGCCCATGAGCGTCGTGACGACGGGCACGTGCATCTGCTGCACGATGTGGTTGAGGCGGTCCGACATATCGGAGAGGATGACGCCGCCGCCGGTCAGGATGACCGGCCGCTTGGCCTGTTCGATGGCTGCGACAGCGCGGTCGACATCTTCTTCGCGGCCGACGTGATGCCCCTGATAGCCGCGCAGATGAACTTCTTCGGGATATTCAAATTCAAAAGGTGTATCGAATACATCCTTGGCAATATCGACAAGGACCGGCCCGGGTCGGCCTGTCGTTGCAATATAGAAGGCTTCTTTCAGGACCCGGGGCAATTCCTTGACGTTCTTGACTAAATAGTTGTGTTTCGTAATCGGCGTGGTAATGCCGGAGATATCAGCTTCCTGGAAGGAATCGCGTCCGATGAGGGGCGTCGCTACCTGGCCGCTGATGATGACGAGGGGAATGGATCCATATTGGCCGTGGCAATGCCTGTGACCATGTTGCAGACACCGGGACCGGAGGTTGCAAAGCAAACACCGGGTTTGCCCGTCGCCCGCGCATAGCCGTCAGCTGCGTGGACAGCACCCTGTTCGTGGCCTGTCAGAATATGGGGGAATTTCGTTTTATATACTTCATCATATAATGACAGGACAGCACCGCCGGGATAGCCGAAGACAACTTGTACCTGTTCACGTTTCAGACATTCAATCACTGCCTGTGCACCGGTCATTTTCATCTCATTCACCTCTGTGTATAATAACGTTCATCGTTCATCGAAGTTCGTTCATCGAAGCCGTTCGCCGCTGTCTTCTTCGACAAACGACGAACGACTCACGACAAACGGTTTTTAATTAGTCGTTCTGATCGTTGTTGTGGAGCCACGGCATCATGGCACGGAGTTTTTCACCGACTTTTTCGAGCGGATGTTCAGCGTGCTGACGGCGCATAGCGAGGAAGTGCGCACGGCCGCCGGCTTTGTTTTCGAGGAGCCAATCTTTAGCGAAGGCACCGCTCTGGATATCGGCCAAAACTTCTTTCATGGCTTTCTTGGAATCCTGCGTTACGACACGCGGACCGGCTGTGTAGTCGCCGTATTCAGCCGTGTCACTGATGGATTTGCGCATCTTGGCCATGCCGCCTTCATACATGAGGTCGACGATCAATTTCATTTCATGGAAGGTTTCGAAATAAGCGATTTCCGGCTGGTAGCCTGCTTCGCAGAGGGTTTCGAAGCCGTTGGTGATCAACTGGCAGATACCGCCGCAGAGGACTGCCTGTTCACCGAAGAGGTCTGTTTCTGTTTCTTCCTGGAAGGTCGTCTGGATGACGCCGGCACGCGTACCGCCGATGCCGCGGGCATAAGCCAGGGCGATGTCGAAACATTTTCCGGAAGCATCCTGTTCAACAGCGAATACGTCGGGGACGCCGCCGCCTTCTACGAATGTACGGCGGACGAGATGGCCCGGACCTTCGGAGCGACCATGAAGACGTCGACATCAGCCGGCGGAACAATCTGTTTGAAGTGAACGTTGAAGCCGTGTGCAAAAGCGAGGGCACTGCCGGATTTCAAGTTCGGAGCGATTTCCGTTGCATATACGTCAGCCTGTTTTTCGTCCGGAATGAGGACCATCGTGACGTCAGCATCTTTGACAGCTTCAGCAACGGTCTTGACTTCGAGGCCGGCTTCTCTGGCTTTAGCTGCCGATTTGCTGCCTTCATACAAGCCAACAACAACGTCGACGCCGCTGTCTTTGAGGTTCAAGGCATGAGCATGACCCTGGCTGCCATAACCAACGACAGCCACTTTTTTGCCTTTCATAACGTCCCAATTTACGTCCTGATCATAAAATACTTTTGCCATAATAACATCTCTCCTTGAGTATAAAATAATTTATCTCGTTGGGATTTAGAGATTCGTCGAAAGAGGCCAACAAAAAAACTCCGCCCCTCACTGAGGGACGGAGTACTATTCCGCGATACCACCCTGATTCCCGGTGCATTGCTGCAACCAGGCTCTCTACAACGTACCAACATACGCGTTTCCTATAACGTGGAAAAATCGTCAGTGCTTAATCTTGCTTCAGCACTTCTCTTCGGGGATGATTTTCAATCGCCATTCATTACCGGCTCGCACCAGCCGCCGGTTCTCTGGGAATGTCCGGACGAACTACTCTTTCCCGTCATCAGATTTCACTATATGCTTTTGCGAGCCGTTATCGTTGCGGCCCGTTTGAAAAGCTTGAACACATTCTACAAAAACCTGCGCCGTTTGTCAATGGCTTTGGGGAAATTTTCCGAAAAAAAGTTTGGTTAAACGTTTTTCTACCTAAAATCATTAAGCCCGACGATTGCCAAGATACCATTTCACAAACTGCTGGGCAATGCGGCCATTGCGGCCGGAGTGTTCCATTTCCCAGCGGACGCCTTCGACGCGCAGTTCTTCCGGATCCAAGGTAATCCCGGCTTTTTTCAATTCATGGGCGATGATCTGCAAGTATTCGTCCTGTGTCGGTGCCGAGTAATGGAGGATGAGGCCGAAGCGGTCCGACAGGGAAATGGATTCGTTCGTGCTGTCGTCGCGATAGACTTCATCCAGTTCATCATTGCGGTCACGCCACGTTTCCTTCAAGAGGTGGCGGCGGTTGGACGTCGCATAGATGAGGACGTTCTTCGGCTGCGGTGTGACGCCGCCGTCGATGGCCGATTTGAGATATTTATACTCTTTTTCATTTTCATCAAAGGACAGGTCGTCGAGGAAGAGGATGAACTTCTTGCTGCCGATGTCACCGAGCCGTTCCATGAGCTGCTGCAGGTTATGGAGCTGGCCGCGCTGGACCTGGATGAGGCGCAGTCCCTGTTCGTGATAGCGGCAGACCAGGGCCTTGACCGCCGTCGACTTGCCCGTCCCGCGGGAGCCCGTCAAGAGGACGTTATTGGCTGACCGGTTGGCCAAAAAGGCCGTCGTATTGGCCAGGAGCTTTTCCTTCTGGGCCGCATAGCCGATGAGGTCATCCCATTCGAGATGCGGGAAGTTTTCGATGCCGATGAGGCTGCCGTCGTCGCCAATGCGGAAGGCCATGAACTGAGCCAGCTTGCCGCGGCCGTAAACTGCATAATGATGCAGGAGGATTTTCGTCGCTTCTTCCGGCGTCGAAGCGCCCATGAGGGCCGTTTCCAGAGTCTGGACGTAGCCGTAGACCTTGGGGACTGCCGGTTCGTAGTTGTCCAGGAAATCGACATCGAGGAAGTCCGACGCCGACTTCTGCAGGTACGGCCAGAGCAGGGTCATATCCAGGAGCAGGGCTTTGGTCATGCCCGTGCCGGCTTGCCTGAACGTTCGATGGCTGCGGCAGCGACCGTATCGCCTTCACCTAAAAGATAAAGGAAATACTGGCGCAGGATGTTGCCGCTCAAGCCCAATTCTTCGGCCCGTTCCAAAAGGACCGCCGCCGCTTCATGCTTGCCGTAGGGATTGTCTCCGTCTTCCTGGACGGCCAACAGCACCTTGATCACAGGATCATTCAAAAAATTGCGGCAAACAACAAGGCCGCGCAAACTTTTATTTTCCATAAAGCCCCTCCCCATCATGATAATTAACAAAAGAGGGGTTGCTTTTTCAAGATTCTGCAAAAGGTACCGTGAAAAGCAACCTTCCGCCTCTGCGAGGCACCTCCCCTATTAAGGGAGGCAACTGCTAACTGTAATCAGGTTATTATACCGTGTCAGCGTCACTATGGTCAAGAAAAGCGTTTTACTGGCGCAGGGCGTCAGCCATGCGGCACATGCGGGCAATGGGTTTGACGTCATGGACGCGGACGATGCTGCAGCCTGCAAGGATGCCGGCGACGCAGGTCGCGCCGGTCCCTTCCATGCGTTCCGTTACGGGCAGGTCGAGGATCTTGCCGATGAAGCCTTTGCGGCTCGTGCCGAGGAGCATCGGGTACGGCAGTCCCGTCAGTTCCTGCAGGTGCTTCATGACGAAGACATTCTGTTCAAAGGTCTTGCCGAAGACGATGCCGATGCCCGGATCCGTGATGATCTGATCCTGGCTCATGCCGGCCTGATCGGCAATGATAGCCGAGCGGATGAAGAACTGCTTCATTTCACCGATGATGTCCTCGTATGCCGTGCCGTCCTGGTTGTGCATGACGACGACAGGGACGCCGTATTTGGCGGCGACAGCAGCCATCTTCCCCGGTTCCGGCGCGTATTGGAGGCCCCAGATATCATTCATGATATGGCGCCCGTACTCATGGCATATTCAGCCGTTTCCGCCTTGTACGTATCGACAGAAATGGGCACTGGGCAGGCTGCGACGAGGCGCGGCAAAATCGTTTCCAGCCGGGCGATTTCTTCAGCTGCCGAAATCGGCGTAAAGCCGGGACGTGCCGATTCAGCCCTATGTCGATGATATCGGCACCGTCAGCTACCATCTCTTCCATATGCTTCAAGGCCACATCGACGTTATTCCATTTCCCGCCATCCGAAAAAGAATCGGGCGTATAATTGAGGACGCCCATGACCAGCGTCCGTTCCCCAACGATCAGCGATTTTCCATCTTTCCAATGATAATGACGAACTTCCATGCTAATTCCTCCCAACAAAAAAGAGATAACGAAGGCGCCCAAAAGGACGCACAGTCGTTATCTCTAAACAGCAAGTCCGTAACCTGTACGTTACTCGTTTATTATAGCAAAAGAAGGATGTTCTCACAAGTAAGCGAAAATCCAACGACTATACTAGTGAAAAACAGCAGTTTGTTGACGTAAAGTAACTTCATGATATACTTAAGATGGTTTTATCTTTATGGTTCTATGCAAAGGGGGATTTATAATAATGAAAAAAACGCCTGTTATCTTCACCGGTCATGGCAGTCCGATGCTGGCTATCGATGAAAACGACTTGACGCGTGAAATGCAGCGCGTCGGCACAGACGTTCTAACCAGTGAGGACAGACCCAAAGCCATCTTGGCCATCTCGGCCCATTGGTATGTCCCAGGCACGTATATCCAGAGTGCCGAAAAGCCGCGTCAAATCTACGACATGTACGGCTTTCCAGAAGAGCTCTATCAGCTCCAATACCCAGCCAAGGGCTGTCCAGAACTGACCCAGGACGTCTGCCAGCTGTTAGGTAATGACGTTACTATCGACGATTCATGGGGTATCGATCACGGAACATGGAGTGTTATGGTCCACATGTTCCCCGATGCGCCCGTCCCCGTCGTCCAGCTTTCTGTAAACAGCACGTTTACGCCGGAGCAATGCTTTGAACTCGGCCAGAAACTAGCTCCACTCCGCGAAAAAGGCTATCTCATCTGGGCTAGCGGCAACATCGTCCACAACCTGCGCCGCGTCGAATGGAATAAACGCGGCGGCTCTGAAGCGACCAAACATTTCAACCAAGACATCGTCGATAACGTCACAAAGGGCAACCTCGACGCTGTCATCCACTACGAAAACCACGAACACGCAGCCTACGCCGTGCCGACACCGGAACACTACCTGCCCCTGCTCTATTGCCTGGGCGCAGCCGGAACGGACAAAGCTACGCCATTCAATAATACCTGTACCTTGGGATCCATGGCTATGACCGGATTCGTCTGGGCGTAAAAAAAGGGCTTGTCGCATGACGACAGGCCCTTTTTGAGTTGTTAGTGGCTAGTGATTAGGGGTTAGCGGATGGTTTTAACTTTAAAAGCCCTCGGCTCGTGGAAATGGCCGTGGTTCGTAGTTCGTAAAAGCCTGCCATTATACCAGAATGGGCGGTGATGGAATTTCTCAGCGGGCTGCCCTTTGGGACAGCCCCTACGCACAAGGCCACAGGCCGTGTATTTTTTTTGCAGTCTTCAGGACTACAGCGACCGGCCACCTGCGAATTGCGGCTTGCGTTTATTTTTCGTCGCCTGTATGCGATTCCGTAGGGGACGCCTAAAAGGCGTACTGCCGTGAATCCTGTGCATAGCCGGAATTTAAGTTGAAAATTTGATGTTGATGGGGATGGTTTTAATATCAACCCATCACGATGAACGATGAACTACAAACGATTGGCGAGCTCTTTGATGGTCCCCTTTTCGATTTCGAAGAGGTGGATCGTGTCTGTTTCTCCGGCCAGTTGTTTTTGGACTTCTTCGGCCAGTTTCAAGGTGGCGTCGGAGCAGGTGAACAGGAATATCTGTTCTTTTTTGCCCAGGGAGGCCAGGAACTGGATGGCTTCTTTCTGGCGTTGTTCGTCGAAGCGGACTAAGATGTCGTCGAGGATGAGCGGCATCGGCTCGATTTGTTTGGAGAAGGCCATGGCCAGACTGATGCGGATGGCCAGGTAAATCTGGTCGCCCAAGCCACTGCTCCACTGTTTTTCCGGGACGCGGCGCTGGCTGCCGTCGACGGCAAAGAGCTGTTTGCCATCCAGGCTGGCCTGCAACGTATAGCGGCCCTGGGTCATGAGGTTCAGGTATTCGCCGGCCTGGCGGATGACGACGGGCTGACGGACCCGTTCGTAATATTCCTGGGCTTGTTCCAGCATGTACTGGGTATACATATTGGTCAGCCAGTCGTCGACGGCCCGATCCAGTTCAGCCTTGCGGTTCTGTTTGGCCTGCAGGAGCTTACCGTATTCGTCGGTCTTGGCCATCTGGCTCAGGCGTTCGATGATGCTGCCCCGTTTTTCAGCAACTTCAGCCAGTTTCTTTTCGGCATCGGCAATCTTTTTCTGGTAGTAATCGCGTTCGTCCGTCCAAGTCTTCAAAGTGTGTATCTTCAATTCATGGCGCAGTTCGGACAGGTTCTTCGGCGTCTTGGCGATGAGGCGGATATGGGCTTCGGTCTGGTCGTAGACTTCTTTATACTGATGGAACTGACGGAAGCGCAGGACTTTGCTGCGAAATTCCCCTTCCGACTGGGCTCCCGTCGCCTTGAGCAGTTCCTGCTGCTGCTGGACGCGCTGCTGCCGTTCTTCACCAAGGCTGACAATCTGGCTTTCCCGTTCTTTCTGCTGGCGGTCCTGTTCTTTCGCCACTTCAGCCTGGACGCGGATATCCTGCCACTGTTTATAAATGGCTTCGACGGCATCCGGTGACACGGTCTGTTTGACGCCGACTTCGCGGAAAATCTGTTCTGCCGTATCGCTCCAGCGGGAAATGGCTCCTTTTAATTCCATCTTGCGCCGTTTCCAGTCCGATGCAGCCGTCGTCACGTCATGCCACGTATCCCAGGCTTCTTTCGCCTTGGCCACATCCGTCGTATCGAGCTTGCTGAAACTGGATTTTTGGCGCCAGCCGTCCCAGGCACTTTCACAGGCCAGGAGCTGTTTCTTGCAGGTATTGCCATCGGCCTGCCATTTTTCATAGATGGCGTCATACATGACTTTCTGTTCTTTCTGCCAGGCGTTCTTCGTTTCCCGGGTCTGCCAATCCAGGTACTGTTTGCGGACGGCATCCAGTTCCTGGAGCCAGCGTTCATTCGATTCATCCGTGCTGAGGGTAATTTCCGCTTCCTTGGCCAGGTCGCCGATTTTCCCGTTGACGCTGGCCAGCCGGCCTTCGATTTCCGCGATTTTACGGGGAATCCGGTCGGCACCCGTACTCTGGCGGACTAAAGAAATGACGGCGATGACGACGCAGGCTGCCGCTCCGCCGAGGCCTACAGTCGAATCGAAGTGACCCATGTAGACGGCAGCGACGCACAGGGCGGCCAAGACCAGGAAGCGACGCCGACGAAGGTAAAGGCCTTCGACGAACTGGCCGGTTCCGTTTTCAGCCATTCCAGCTGTTCCTGTATCTTCTGGCGTTCCATGACGACATTCTGGATTGTCGCCACAGCGGTCCCGATGACTTCCCATTCGTCTTTAGTCTTTTCAGCCGCTCCGTCTTCCCCGTCTTGGGACGAGACGTTCTTCGGCTTATCGGCCTTCCATTTTTCTAGATCCTGCCGGCTGTGGTCGAGGGCGGCGGCTGCCGAAATCCCCTGGGTCCAGTTGACGGCGGTCGGAATATCCTTACCATCGGTCCAGGTTTTGAGCAAATCGGCTTGTTTCGTGCCTTCAAACTCCCAGTCCATTTCCTTATCTTCATGGTCCGAGAGTTCGGCCAGGCCTTGTTTCCATTCGCCGACGTGATGATACATCTCATCGAGCTGGGGGCCGCAGGCCAGCCAGCGGTTCCACGATTCCTGGAAAGCCGGGCCTTTGCGGCTCGTCGCCTTGAGTTTGCGGACCTGGTCGTCGATGGCTTTGATATTTTGTTCCAGTTCGGCCACTTTTGAGCGCCATCAGCGGGGAACTGGGAAACGTCTGCCAGGGCCTGCATGTGCTGCAAGGCATCCTGGCCGCGCTTATAGACATCCCAGGCGGCAATGGGCATGGAAATCCGTTCAATCTGCTGCTTCGATTCTTCGATGTCCAGGCGGATGCGATTTTCGATTTCGTGGGTCGTCTGTTCCGTTTCCTGCAAGCTGGCAAATTCATCTTCATCGTAAGCCATGCCGTTGATGCGGCGGTCGAAATCTTTCTGTTCATTGAGCAGGGAGTTGATGGGCTTCTTGCCCTGCGGCGAAGCGACCAGGAGATCCCCCATATGCTTGGTCACTTCACTGCGGGCCATCCCCATGCTGACGCCACCTTCGATGCTGAAGAAATGGCTGCGCACGGCTTCATTGGATAGGATTTTAAAGCCCTGCAAGTCTTCCAGGCCCATGGCAAAAATTTTATCATACGTCTGGCGGTCCAGTCCGTGCCACCACAGGTCTGCCGGTTCGTCCTGAACCTTCTGGCTGCCGTCAGACAGGAAATATTCTTTTTCATTGCGGACGATCCGGTATTCTTTCCCGTCTTCCCGGCGGATACCCATGCTGCCGAAATAGCCTTTCCAGTCTCCGCGCAAATAACCGAAGAACATGGACCGGACATATTTCATGAGCGTCGTCTTGCCGCTTTCGTTGCGGCCGTGCATGACGATCAGCCGTGTTCCGGCGGATTCCAGCTCACACCATGGTAAATCCCGAAATCATCCAAATGCATCTCTGTAATCTTCATACTGCTTAACCTCTTCTATGTTCCAGCAATTTCTGTACACCAAGCCATTTGGCTTTCTCGAACGTTTCCAGCAGTCGCTCATCCGTCAATGCCCGGCCATACGTGCCGAGGCGCTCAAATTCCGGACGGCTCATAAGGATATCCCGCAAAGCCTTGACTTTCTCTTCAGGAGCCAGCTTTTCCAATTTATCGAAGACGTTCAGATAGTCGCCGACGGAGTCTGGCAGTTTGCTCCGTTCACCCAGGTTCATCTTGGGCCGGGCCAGGTTGCGCAGGCGTTCGACCATGACAAAAGCGTATTTCCCCTGTTCTTCTTCGCGCCAGCTGTCCAGCCAGTACTGCGTCGCTTCGGGATTGTTGAGGACGTGGTACATGCTGCCGGAGCCGGTGAAATTGACTGTCAGGAAGGTCGGCTTGCCGATATTGCGGCGCACTTTTTCCTTGGCAAAGCGGACAGACTCGCGCAATTCCGACACCGATTCGATGCCGTCGATAGCAAGGTCAATGCTTTCCCAGCGGACGATGCTCGTATCAATAAATTCCAGGTCCGTCGTCCCATAAGGGCCGACTTCGACGTAATAGCAGCCCCGCGGCCCCGTTTCGGTACAATCCAGGCCCTGCGGGTTGCCGGCATAGACGATATATGGCTTTTCACAAAGGATTTCATGCTTATGGATGTGTCCCAAGGCCCAGTAATCCATGCCGCATTCCTTTAAATCTTCCAAGGTACATGGCGCATACGTCGATTCCCGGCTGCGACCTGAGTATGGAGCATACCGATAGAAAAACGGTCACCAGCGGCACGGTTGAATTTCCAGGCCAGGTTTTCCCGCTGTTCGCTCTTAGCATAACTCTGGCCATAAATAGCCGCCACTTCTTCGCCATCGACGACGAGGGGCACCCGTTCAACCGATTCCGTCGGGAAGATATGGACATTGGGCGGAAAGGGAATCTTCGCCTTCCACGCTTCCAGCGGGTCGTGATTGCCCAGGACGGCAAAGACTTGTATATTATTTTGTGCCAATTTATGCAAGAGGCGCACGTAATCGAGCTGTGCCGTCAAGTTGTGATCGGCACTGGTGTAGACATCACCCGTGATGAGGACAGCGTGGACTCGTTTATCAATGGCCATCTGGACGATTTTCTGGAAGGCCCGGACAGGCGCTTTCCCGACGATACGCTGCCACCGTTCATCAATGGCGGCAAGGTTATGGAAGGGACTCCCTAAATGAAGATCACCGCATTGAATAAAACGCAAACTTTTCGCCATTAGTATCCTTCTTTCTCTGACCATGCCCCATGCAATGCCGCAACGGCATCGCGGAGCTTGCAGCTGGGAATTTTTGAAAATGACAGGAGAAATTCTTTATCCGTTTCCTGCGACGGTGTTTCGTAAAAAGACTTCATGGATAAGACACGACAGCCTTGCTGTTCCGCCCGGCGGCGCAATTCTTCTTCCGGAAGAGGGCTGTGCAGGCGGATATGGCAGTACACGCCGGAAACCAGGCGCCCTACGACGATGTCGCTGCCAAAGGCTTCGACCAGGAGTTTCCCTAACAGTTCCCCTTTTTCCTGATACTCCTTGCGCAATCGCCGGACCTGGCGGGAGAGTTCCCCGCTGTCGATATATTCAGCCAGTACGCATTGTTCCGGCACCGAAGCGCCCTGGCGGAACAGGCCGCGCCGCTGCTCATAGAGGGGCATGAGCGGTGGCGGCAGGACCATATAGCTGAGGCGGATAAAAAAGGGCAGTACCTTGGACAAGGCGCCCATGTAGACGACGCGGCCCTGACGGTCCAGTCCTTGCAGGGCCGGGACAGGCCGGCCATAGTAGCGCAATTCGCTATCATAATCGTCTTCGATGATCAGGCCGTCCGTCTTTTCCGCCCAGCGCAGCAGGCGGTGGCGGATACCGGCCGGCATGACCGTCCCCGTCGGGACTGATGGGACGGGCTGACGTAGACCAGGCGGACGCCGCTGGCTTCCAGGGCATCGACGTGGAGCAGGCCGCCGCTGATGGGAATGGGCACGATGGAATAGCCGCTGTTGCGGAAAATCTCCCGTCCCAGGCGGAAGCCCGGGTCTTCGACGCCGATGCAGGTATATTTATCATGGAGCAGGTTGGTCAGGACTCCGAGGAGGGAAATCGTCCCGGCGCCGATGATGATCTGCGACGGATCGGCATGGACGCCACGCGTTTCGTAGACGTAGCGGCTCAAAGCCCGGCGCAAATCGGGGACGCCCTGGTCATCGTTGGCCGCCAGCAGGCGGTCTGGTTCTGATAAAATCCGATTCATATATTTCCGCCAGATGTCGAGGGGGAAGCGTTCCAGGGCCATATCGCCGCTGGCAAAATCATAAGCATAGACGGGACGACGGCTGGCCTCGCACAAGACCGGAGCTGCTGCATCCGCTGGCCGCGGCTCCAAGCCTCCCAGGTAAGCCACTTCATAGCGAGCCTTATGACGGCGCAGGATATACCTTCGCTGGCCAGCTGGTAGTAAGCCTTTTCGACGGTCATCTTGCTGATACCCGCTGCCTGAGCCAGTTCGCGGACCGAATCGAGGCGCATACCGGCTACCATCCGGCGTTCCTCGATTTCCCGGCGATAATACTCATAGATTTGTACATAATAAGGTTTGCTGATAGATTTATTGAGTTGCAACATCGTGACCTGGCGCCGTCTCCTTTCCTTGAACTACAGACATGGTGGAAATATCTCTGCAATATTATATTGTACCGAAAAAAGGGCGTCGTGGCTAGTGGCTAGTGGTTACTGCGCCATGGCCGCTGCGATGGCAGCGCCGACTAAGGGGCCGTCTTGGACCAGGACCGGTTCGACGGGAATCTGATTGTCCCGGCTCACGCCTTCATTCTGACAAGCCTGCATGGCGTCTTCCATCATGAACAGAGCACCGCGGACGTGTTCCAAAAGGCTGCCGTCGACGGCGACAGACTGGGCCGGGACGGGCCCCTCGCCATAGAGATGGCGCAGGATGCCGCAGCTGACGGCCCCGGCCAGCTGGGCAGCGCGGACAAAGATGGCCGCACCGATGTTACGGATAGGCCGCACCTCATCGATGCGGACGATGCGGTCCCATACCCGGCCCATCGCCAGCTGCCCCTGGTGGTCATCGTCATGGCTGATGAGTTCATTCATGACGCTGTCGAAAAGTGCGGCAAATCCTGAGCCTTGAAATAAGATAACAAGGTCTGCCGGAAGATTTCTGCCGCATAAGCCCCGCTGACCGTCTTTTCCAGCAAATGCTGTCCCGGCTGGTCGATAAGGCATCAACGGCTTTATCCCAGCGATTGCGCACGAGGCCGCCATAATCACCGGCTTCCAGATTGACAATCATATCCCAGGCCGGCTCATAATAGCAGGCATTGAAGCCCGTACCGCAGACGACTCCCATACGGACGCGTTCCATCGTATACGCCGCCGACAGCAAGAGGGCCGTCGTATCATTGACCAGGGCTGACGGCTCGATATTTGTCAACCCCTGCCGTGCCAAGGCTTGTTCCAACAGCTGATTGATGAGCTGCCCTTCGACTCCGGGAACGGCGATTTCTTTAGACCACGACAGGAGCCGGGCATCTTTCAGGCACTCCTGCTGCATGGCAAAGGAAAAAGTATGGCCCAGCTTATAAATCGTATCCTTGCCGGCGACCTGGCCGACGAGGCGGGCCAGGAAATCGAAGAGCCTTCAGCCGTCGCCGCGGGAGACAGGTAGTCGTATTGTCCGGGCAGCCGCAGCGGCTGGCACACCTTCTTCTCGATGATATAGCAATGGCGGCCTAGCAAGCGGACCCGTGAAGCCCGCACGTTCGTACCGCCAAAATCCAGGGCCAGATAGACGCCGCTTTCGTCACCGCCAGGCAGGGACACGTAGGATTTTTCCGCCGATACCGTCGCCTCGTCCTGTCCCTCCAGGGCCCGCTCTATATCGGCAGCAAAATCACGGGAAATCTGCTGCAGCCGTTCGTCGGTCAAATAAAAATAGCGGGCAATATTCATCCAGTCCATCCGTTCTTTCATGGCAGTGATCACCTCTTGTAAAATCGTAAATCTATTATACTATAATCTGCCAGCCTTTGTCGTCGTTCCTCCGTGATTTCTATGATATACGTCGATTGTCAACGGTTGACTTTTTGTGACAATAGGCTATAATCATAGGCAGAGTGAGACCGAATCATAAGGGTCGCACGAAGGGGTACACCACCTTGGGTGTAATTCTTCGTGCGACCCTTTTTTTCATTTAGAGAGAAAGGAGGGCCATCCATGGTACGGATCAACGGCAAAGACATCGCAGCAGCCGGCCAGAACCTGCTCGCTTACCTGACCGATCAAGAATATCGTACAGACCGCATTGCCATCGAACTGAACGGCACCATCATACCGCGCAGGGATTATGACAAAGTGACCTTGAAAGACGGCGATTCTATGGAAATCGTCCACTTCGTCGGCGGGGGCTGATTCCTGCTGACCAAGCGAAACATACAGACCTATCAATCATCATAAAAGGAGTGTTTTCCCAATGGAAAAAAAAGATACCCTGGTCCTCGGCGGCCACGAATTTACATCGCGCTTCATCTTAGGTTCCGGTAAGTTTTCTGTCGACCTCATCAAAGCCGCTGTCGAACAAGGCGGTGCCCAGATCGTAACCATGGCCCTGCGCCGCGTCGAAGCCGGTCAGAAAGATAACATCCTCGATTATATCCCGAAAAACGTCACCCTGCTCCCGAACACGTCGAGCGCCCGCACGGCAGACGAAGCCGTCCGCATCGCCCACTTGTCCCGTGAAATCGGCTGTGGCGACTTCATCAAGATCGAAGTCATGCGCGACTCCAAATATCTCCTGCCGGACAACAACGAAACCATCAAAGCCACGGAAATCCTGGCCAAAGAAGGCTTCGTCGTCCTGCCCTATATGTATCCGGACCTCTATGCAGCCCGTGCCCTGGCTGACGCCGGCGCCGCTGCCATCATGCCCTTAGCTTCGCCGATCGGCACCAACAAAGGCTTGTCGACAAAAGATTTCATCCAGATCCTCATCGACGAAGTCGACCTGCCGGTCATCGTCGACGCCGGTATCGGCCGTCCGTCCCAGGCTTGCGAAGCCATGGAAATGGGTGCCGCTGCATCATGGCCAATACGGCTATCGCTACGGCCGGGGACCTGCCGCTCATGGCCAAAGCCTTTGGTGAAGCCATCCGTGCCGGCCGCAATGCCTACCTCGCCGGCCTGGGCCGCGTCCGTGAAACGCTTCGGCATCGGATCCGCTGACAGGCTTCTTAGGCGATTAAGGAGGAATGAACATGACGGAAGAAACCAAAACCATCGACCAAAGCAAACTCATCGATCATATGAAATATCTGCCGGGCATGGAAATCATCGATTCGGACATGCTCGACCAGGTCGTCGCTATCCACGATTCCTTCAACAACGACGATTTCACCGAAAAAGATGTCCGCCTGGCCTTGTCCAAAGAACATCTGGACCCGCGGGACTTCATGGCCCTCTTATCGACAGCTGCCGCTCCTTTCCTGGAAGAAATGGCTCAGAAAGCCCATTTAGTCACACGGCGCCACTTCGGCAACAACATCACCATCCTGACGCCGATCTACTTCGCCAACTACTGCGATAACTACTGCATCTACTGCGGCTTCAATTCGCACAACAAGATCAAGCGCGCCCGCTTGACCGACGAAGAACTCCACCGCGAATGTAAGAACATCGCCGACACGGGCATCGAAGAAGTCATCATGCTCACCGGTGAAAGCCCGAAGATGAGCGACATCAAATATATCGCAACGCCGTCAAGATCGCCCGCCAGTACTTCCGGGTCATCAACATGGAAATCTATCCGGTCAATTCGGAAGACTATAAATATCTCCACGAATGTGGCGCCGACTATGTCACGGTCTTCCAGGAAACATACAATTCCGACAAGTATGCTACCCTCCATCTGGCCGGCCACAAGCGCATCTTCCCATACCGTTTCTATTCCCAGGAACGGGCTATCCTCGGCGGCATGCGCGGCGTCGGCTTCGCAGCCTCTTAGGCTGGACGATTATCAGAAAGATGCTTTGGCTACGGGCATGCACGCATGCTCATGCAGCGCAAATACCCGCACGCCGAAATTTCCCTGTCCTGTCCGCGCCTGTGCCCGATCATCAACAACGATAAGATCAACCCGAAGGACGTAGACGAACGGAAATTGACGCAGATTATCTGTGCCTACCGCTTGTTCATGCCCTATGCCAGCATCGTCGTATCGAGCCGCGAAAGCGCCCGCTATCGTAACGCCATCATGAAGATTGCCGCTACGAAAGTCTCGGCCAGTGTCTGCGTCGGCATCGGCGGCCACTTGGAAAACGATGGCTCCGAAATGGGCGACGAACAGTTCGAAATCACAGACGGCCGTTCCTTCGACCAGATGTATTCTGACATCAAGAGCATGGGCCTGCAGCCGCTTACGAGTGAGTACATCTATTTGTAACCACTAACTTTGCTATCCATCACTATAATCCTATACATGTAGTACCGACAAAAACGGTCCGGGACCCAATCCACCCCGAACCGTTTTTGTTATAAATCCTCATGTTTTACAGCGTTTTAGTCATACAGAGCATCTATTATATTCTATTAGTATAATTGTTGACGTTAGTATGAGATTCATGTATAGTTATAGGTATAAAATACTCTAAATATTCAGGTGATAAATCGTGTTAAAAGTAGCTGCAATTACAAATCACGAATTAGCCTCGACGAACTACTGGGATCAGCTCGAACAAATCGCCGCTTCCGACGTAGATTTCATCGTCCTTCGTGAAAAGAACCTTACCGAAGAAGAGTACACAGATTATGCCAAACGGGCGCTGCGCCTCTGCAGCATCCACCAGAAAACATGTGTCCTCCAACATTTCGGCAAGGCTGCCATCCGTCTCCACATTCCCCGTTTCCAGTGCTCTCTGCCTTATCTGGAAACCCATTCGTCCCTGCTCTACTACATGACGACCCTGGGCGTATCCGTCCACACCGTTGAAGAAGCCATCAAGGCCGAACAGCTCGGTGCTACATACCTCATGGCCAGCCATGTCTTCCCGACAGCCTGCAAGCCGTCGGACCCGCCCATCGGCGTCGATACGGTCGAAGCCATCTGCAAGGCTGTAAGATTCCCGTCTACGCCTTAGGCGGCGTCACGCCTAAGACCATCTCCCAGCTCCAGGACGTCCCCATCAAGGCGTAGCTCATGTCAGGACTCATGACCTGCCCGGACGTACCGGAATACCTGAAGGAATTACGTGCCTAAGCAGGAGGGATGACCGCAATGACCCAGGCTTATATCATCATCGATATGCAGAATGATTTCATCGACGGCGCCCTCGGCAACGCCAGGCACAGGCCATCGTCCCGAAGTTAGAAGCGAAGATTGTCGCCAGCAAGAAAGATGAAGACCAGGAAACGGACTCATCTTCACGCAAGATACACACGGCGAAGATTACAGCGAAACCCAGGAAGGCCGAAAACTCCCGATTCCGCACTGTATCAAAGACACGCGGGGCTGGCGCATCTGCAAACAGCTCCTGCCCTACACCATGTGGGCAACGATACTGGAAAAGCCATCCTTCGGCTGCCCGGCCCTGGTCGACGAAGTCCGTGACTACGACCGGCTGGTCCTCATGGGCTTGTGCACCGACATCTGCGTCATCGCCAATGCCATGATGCTCAAATCCTTTTATCCGGAAAAAGAAATCATCGTCGACAGCACCTGTTGTGCCGGCTCGACACCCGAAAACCACGAAAAAGCATTACAGGCCATGAAAGCCTGCCAAATCGATATCCTATGAAAAAAAGGGCTTGTCGCATGTGCGACAAGCCCTTTTTTACTACCCACTGATAATCCCTGTGATTTCGGCTTTGGTCTGGTTATTGTTGATTTTCTTTTCGTAGCCTTTCAAAATCAGGCATCCCAGGATGCGCCGACGATCATGCCGGCGAAGGCCGTCATTTCCGGTGCTACCTGCCACGAACCACCCAGCAGGTAGCCGAGGATGCCGCAGACGATGACCAGCAGCAGCGGCACGCCGAAGCAGATGATGCCTTTGACGCCCATGCCGGCATCGGGGATGTTGAACTGTACGTATTGCCCTTTTTGGGCCCCGATGGGGTTCACAGCGTCGATGACGACATTGTCGGCACACATGCTGTCACTGCAGGGCGAATATAGATTATTGCGGTTGGTCTGTATCTTGACCAGCCCGTTCGGGCATACTTCTTCGACGACGCCCGTTCCTGTTCTCATAATAAAGTACCTCTCTTTTTTCAGGACTAAAAGCCCAGATTTTCCCCAACCAAGATGACCTTGATACGGCCCTGGGGCTTACAGATCCGCGTCCGGACGACTTGGGCACAGACGCTGTCCGGTCGGATGCAGTGGCCACACATGCCGGTTTTGGCACAAGGCGTGCCGACGCCGGGGAAGCGTCCGATATTCTGCGGCGAAGCGACGGTATGCACCCGTTCGATGCCCGCTTCGACGGTCGGGACGACTTTATTCATGCCGACGATGGCGATGACCTGTTTCGGCCCATAGCAAAGGGCGGCGACGCGGTTGCCGTTGCCATCGATATTGATGAGCTGCCCGTCCTGGACAGCGGCGTTGGTCCCCATGAGGAACGTATCGCAGAGCAGGGCCTTGCGCATCAGTTCGACCCGTTCTTCCGGCGTCTTGGCCGAATCGCGGTCGATGACCGGATTGTGTTCCAATACGTAGGGCCGCAAGCCGATTTCATTGATGGATACGGAACCGCCCCAGGACACGACATCCGTTTCGGGAATATACGAAATGGCCTGTTTCAAGGCTTCTTCCTTGGTCGGACAGTACACGGCTTCAAAGCCGCGGGCTGCGAATTTCTTGGCCACTAAGGGCCCCTTGATGTCATACATGCGGTGCATCATATCTGTTCTATCCATAATAACTCCTCCTTTACTTTGCCAGCATCATTTCTGCCTTCGCTTCGGCAGCCGGCGTACCATCGGCATGGGTGATTTTCCCTTTCATGATGAACAGGCGGCCGCGATGGACTTCCGGCCAGCCTTCGACTTGACCGTTTCCCCGATGCGGATAGCACTGCGGAAACGGATTTCCAGCCGTGCCGTATATGCCGGTTTCCCGGCCTTGCGGAACACGTAGTCCCCCATGACTTCATCTAACAGGGTACTCGTCAGGCCGCCATGCATGCGGTCCCCATAGCTTTCATGTTCCGCTTTGGGCGTAAAATAAGCCACGCAATGATCGCCTTCCAGCTTCATGTCCAGCTTCAAGCCGATAGGATTATCGCGGCCGCAGCCAAAACAATGATTCGTATCATAAGCAGGTTCCATCCAATTCCTCCTCTGAATATTCTCAGTTCTATCTTTATTATACTATGCTTGGCAAGCTTTTAACTCATTTGAAATAGATTATCATAATAGTATTGACAATCAGTATCAAATAAGCTATACTTACAGTATCAAAGCGAAAGGAGCGGCAAACGGATATGGACCTGGATTACGTCTTAATAAACTACTGTTCACCGACTCTAGCGGGGCTTAAACAGGCATCCCTTCTCTGTCTTCCCCACTTGGATGATAGCTGCACTTATGATGGTGTAATTGAAAAATACAATCATAAATACAATGCAAAAGGCTTGTATTTTCGCATTTTATATGCCTGTCCCAAACGCACCCTGCTGTATGTATACCGGCCGGCCAGGGTTTGGACTTATGTACAGCAACGGGACATTTCTTCATTTTTGCAGCAATTCGGTTATCAAGATTGTCAGGACATATCGGCCCTGCTGAACCGTCTTGCCGCACGCTTTGCAGAAGGCGGGTGTTTCCCTCATGAATCGGGCATTTTCCTCGGCTATCCCCTGGAGGACGTGTGCGGGTTCATCGCCAACAAGGGAAACCACGCTAAGCTCTGTGGCGAATGGAAAGTATACGGCGACGCTCATGCTGCTGCCCGCACTTTCCATCGCTATACGTGCTGCCGGCAAGACTATTTGGACCGCTTTGCCGTTGGGACAACATTAGACTCGCTCATCGTAGCATAAGGAGGATTTATCATGGTAGAAATCGTTTATTGGAGTGGTACAGGTAATACAGAAGCAATGGCTAATGAAATCGAAGCCGCCGTCAAAGCGGCCGGTGCTGATGTAGAATCAGTCCGCTTTGAAGATACTAACGTCGATGACGTAGCCAGCAAAGACGTCATCTTGCTCGGCTGCCCGGCTATGGGTTCGGAAGAATTGGAAGACTCCGTCGTCGAACCGTTCTTTACCGACCTGGCTCCGAAATTAAAGGGCAAAAAAGTCGGCCTCTTCGGCTCATACGGCTGGGGCTCCGGCGAATGGATGGATGCCTGGAAGCAGCGCACGGAAGATACCGGCGCCACGGTCATCGGTACGGCTATCGTCAACGAAATGCCGGATAACGCCCCGGAATGCAAAGAATTGGGCGAAGCCGCTGCCAAAGCATAAAAATCAGAAAACAACTTCACATTCATTCTCCTCTTAGTAAAAGGCTTGTCGCACGACGACAAGCCCTTTTACGTGGTTAGCGATTCAACGATGAACGACGAATGGGCACGTTCACTTGACTTTTTATCAAACATATATGCGAGATAGGCACAATTAGACGCAACTCTCATCCTTCTCATTTACCTATGGTATGTTAAAATAGGAACGTACTATTTCATACTTATTATTTCTATAAAAGGAGGACCTTTATGAAAGACCAAGCTTTTTCCATCTTGCAGGCTGTCGGCCGTAGTTTCATGCTGCCCGTTGCCATCCTGCCGATTGCCGGCTTACTCCTCGGCATCGGAGCTTCCTTCACCAATGCGACGACCATCCAGACCTATGGACTGGAAAGCATCCTCGGAAGCGGCACGATGCTCCATTCACTGCTCACCATCATGAGCGATGCCGGCAATATCATCTTCGGCAACTTACCGATTATCTTCGCCGTCGGCGTCGCTATCGGCATGGCCAAGCAGGAAAAAGAAGTCGCTGCCTTATCGGCATGATTGCCTTTTTCGTCATGCACGCCTCGACCAACGCCGTCCTCAAATTGACAGGCAAAGTATTGGCCAACAATACCGTAGCTCCCGATGTCCTGGAAGGTACGATTGCCAACGTCTGCGGCATCATGTCCCTTCAGGAAGGCGTCTTCGGCGGTATCATCGTCGGCATCGGCGTCGCCTACCTGCACAACCGCTATCATAAAATCGTCTTGCCCAACGCCCTATCTTTCTTCGGCGGGTCGCGTTTCATCCCCATCATTTCCACCGTCGTCTACATGTTCGTCGGCATCGCCATGTACTTCGTCTGGCCAGTCGTCCAGAATGGTATCTTCGCCCTCGGCGGCCTGGTCACGGGGACGGGCTATATCGGCACGTTGATTTTCGGTATCATCAAGCGGGCCTCATCCCCTTCGGCCTGCATCACGTCTTCTACCTGCCATTCTGGCAGACCGGCGTCGGCGGCTCGATGATGATCGACGGCAACCTCGTCCAGGGCGGCCAGAACATCTTCTTCGCCCAGCTCGCATCGCCTAACGTCACCCACTTCAGTGCCGATGCCACCCGGTATTTCTCGGGTGAATTTATCTTCATGATCTTCGGCCTGCCCGGCGCTGCCCTGGCCATGTACCGCACGGCTAAACCGGAAAAACGGAAAGTCGCCGGTGGCCTGCTCTTGTCGGCAGCCCTGACTTCCATGTTCACAGGAATCACGGAACCGATTGAATTTTCCTTCCTCTTCGTCGCTCCGATGCTTTTCTACGTCCAGGTCATCCTGCCGGTGCGGCTTACATGATTGCCCACATGCTGAACATCGCCGTCGGCCTGACCTTCTCTGGCGGCTCCTGGACTTGTTCATCTTCGGCATCCTGCAAGGGGAAGCCAAGACCAACTGGATGTACATCATCCCGGTCGGCATCATCTATTTCTTCCTCTACTACTTCATCTTCACCTTCCTCATCAAGAAGTTCGACCTCAAGACACCGGGCCGTGAAGACGATGACGTAGAAACGAAACTCTACACCAAAGCCGACGTCAAAGCCCGCGATGCCGCTGCCAAAGCCGGCGACGGCGAAGCTACTACCGACGTCGTCAGCCAGGCCATCACCCGCGCCTCGGCGGTACCCGGAACATCACCTCCGTCGACTGCTGTGCTACGCGCCTGCGCTGCTCCGTAGCCGATTCGGCTTAGTCAACGATGCCGCCTTGAAAGCGACCGGTGCTGTCGGCGTCATCAAGAAAGGCAGGGTGTCCAGGTCGTCTATGGCCCGCAAGTCGCCGTCATCAAAGCCAACCTGGAAAGCTATCTGGCAACCAACCCGGCAGACGGCCCCATCGAAACCGCCCCGGCTGCAGAACCGTCTCCAGCAGCTGAAACCCCGAACGCTTCGGAAACGCCAGCTGAACCGGAAACAGCCGCAGAAAAACACTACTTCAATTCTCCCTTCACGGGCAGCCTCCATCCCATTACGGAAGCCCCGGACGAAGCTTTTGCCAGCAAGATGACCGGCGACGGCTTCTTCGTCACTCCAACAGACGGCACCGTCTATGCGCCAGAAGACGGAACGGTCACTTTCGTCTTCGACACCAAACACGCCATGGGTATGACCACTGCCGACGGCGTAGAATATCTCCTGCACATCGGCATCGATACGGTCAAGCTCGAAGGCAAGGGCTTCAAAGTCTTTGTCGAAAACGGCCAGGACGTCAAGAAAGGCGATAAACTGATGGAATTCGACGACGAATACATCAAAGCCAACGCCCCGTCCGACGCCTGCCTGTGCATCTTCACCGACCTCGAAGAAGGCAAAGAAGTACACCTGGCAGCCGAAGGCAACGTAAAAGCCGGCGACCAGGCCGTCTGGTTCTAATGGTAAAACCGCAGACCGCAGGTAAGCCTCTCCTGATAGGAGAGGTGGCCCGCAGGGCCGGAGAGGTTGAACCCCTCAGTCACCTTCGCTGACAGCTCTCCTGATAGGAGAGCCAACGGGCCGTGAGCCACGAACCCTTACAAAAAAAGCGCTGTCGCGATGCGACAGCACTTTTTTTAGCAGGCAGCAGCTAGCGGCTAATGGCTCTCCGGGATTCCCGCATGGCCCGGGACGGCCGCCCACGTGCGGCCCCTACGACGAGCCACGAACCACTAATACAACTTCTTATAAATGCCGTATACCTTATCGTAATCGAGGGGCACAAAACTGTGCTTCATGAGACGCTGCTGATTTTCGATGACCGACTTAGCAAATTCCGGCAATTCTTCTTCTTTGACGCCGTATTCATGGAGCGCTTTTTTGGGCAGGATGACGTTGAGCAGTTTTTCCAGTTCTGCATAGACATTTTCCGGTTCGCAGCCCAGGATATCGGCAATGAAGCGATTCAACTTAGCGATTTCCCCATCCGATTTAATGGACATGTAGCAGTTCATGACGCCTGTGAACATGGCGTAGTTCGATTCCCCATGAGGAACATGATATTTCGCCCCTAAGGATAGCTCATGGCGTGAACCGCAGCGCAACCCGGGACGCTGAAGGCGATGCCGGCCCAGTTGCTGGCCAGGAGAAAATCTTTCATGAGCGGGATACGCGCTTCCGGACCGTGGTCGCGAATCTGCAAATACCCTTTGAGGATGAGTTCAATGGCGTTATAGCTGAAGACGCGGAAGCTGGCGCTGGAATCCGGCGAAAGAGCCGATTCAACAGCGTGGACGAGGGCATCGATGGAACTAGTCGCAAAGACCTTGAACGGCAGGGTCTTCAAGAGCTGCGAAATGAGGACAGCCTTGTCGGCATACAGGGCGTTGTTGGCAAGGCCCTTCTTCGTATTGCGGCTGACCAGGGCCATGACCGATACATTGGTGACTTCGCTGCCCGTCCCGCATGTCGTCGGGATGAGGATGAGTTCCTTTTCTTTTTCCACAGGAATCTTGCCATCGAATAAATCGAGGACCGGGCTGACCTGCTTCAAGACGAACAGTTTGCACAAGTCCATGACCGTGCCGCCGCCGATACCGATGATGCGCTTCACATCTTTCGGCATATCTTTATAAATGGCTTCGGCCATTTCATCAGACGGTTCACCCATACCATACTTTTCCTGGAACAAGACGTGGCACGTAAGGCCTAAATCTTTAAAATTCGGGTCAAAGATGTACTGATTAGTAATAATCAAATCATCCGCCCCAACCTGCAAATCTTCCACAAACTCCCGGCATGTATCATAAGAGTAAATCGTCGGTTTCAACTGTAATTCAATCATATAGATACCCCTTCCTGTTAGTTAATGGTCTCACCACCTCTAGTGTAACAAAGACCGAAATGTTTTTGCAAGAGACAAGATGCCCGTGATATAATAAACCTGTCCTGGGGGAGGACGGGTTCTGGTGTTCCCTCTGGTCTTCAAAACCAGCATGGGGAGTTAACAGCTTCTCAGGTGGGTTCGATTCCCACACTTCCCGCCAAAAAAGGCGCTGTCGCACGAAGACAGCGCCTTTTTGAGTTTTAAGTTTGAAGTTGAAAGTTTGATGTGGATGGGACAAAATTTAAAAGCCATTGTCTCAAACATCATACATCAAACATTCTTACTTGATTTTTCATCCGTCTTGTCTGCTATCTCCTTTGTTTCATCGGTATTGACGGCTTCCTTAAATTCACGGAGACTCTTGCCCAAAGCCCGGCCGATCGTCGGCAGTTTCCCCGGTCCAAACACGACCAAGGCAATAATTAAAATGAGCAGTAATTCCGGTGCACCTAAGCCAAACATCGTCATTCCCCCTATAACGAATTTATTCAATCTGTCCCTACATGATACCCTTATCTAAGAAGGATGTCAACGAAGACGCGCGGATGGAAAAGTTACGCCGTCTCGGAAGTTGACGAAGCCAGAATAGTAAGAAAAGGAATGGATGGTGTAAAATAGAAGCTAGAGCAATTGGTGAATTAGGGACGATTCCCAATCAGGCGGCGGTGATGCCAGCAGCGAAACCAGGGATTCACAAGGTGTATGTAGAAGCCAACGAGGACCCTGTAGCGATGCAAAAAGGTCATGCGAAAGAGATGAAGCTGATCAATGTCTATGAAACGAAAGTGCCAGTCTGCCAAGGACGCCGAAAGCTCCTCGGACGACGTACTTTTTCTAGATGGGAAACTCCGTCCCCATAAAGCCTTGACCCAGCCAGATGCTGCTAGCAGCACGGAAAGACACGTAAGCCATATGCTGTCTGACCGTCTGATTTCCCGGTGTATGGATGGAGCCCCATCGGAGCCGAACAAGTCGCCCGGATGCGCACCTATCTAGCGAATGGCGGTAATCTGGAAGCTATGCGCGGAAACAATTCACTGCACATAGACAGACGATGAAACCCGAAGTCAATCAAGAAATATTGAAGAAAGAATGGAGCCGTCGAAAACTGCCGTATCGTACATACATCCCTGACAAAGCAGCTCATATACCAGGCCGTGAATCCACCTCGACAGTTGAATGGATGCGACTCATAGAAAATGGTGGTTATCAGCATATTATGTAACACTTATACCGAGGTTCTTCTTCTCATTCAAAAAAATTCCCACAATATGTTGACACCGTCAAGAAATGAAACAGACTACCAATAATCGAATTTTCGAGGTATAATGAATTCATCGCGTAACTCCTTTGAGATGGTGGTTTGTAGCAGATTCATTATACTCCAAAGTGTGGTTACGCGATATTTATTTGTTCAAAAAGTTGTAAACTGCTGTAAAACAAAAAACTATATCCGCATTACTGGCAGCTACGTTTGTTGCTTCCATGGCATGGGGAACTGCTTCAGCAGACGTTTCCCATACCGTCGCTGCGAAAACAGAGGCGTCGGTAAAGGCATCGCATCAAGCGAAAGCACCGACCTATACAGGTAAGGTGTTACAAAGCACTCGCAACGGCATGGTTCAGGGGTATGTGAAAAATCATTCTCTAATCTGGAAGGGAATTCCGTATGGGCGGGCAGAACGCTGGAAAGCTCCGACAGACGTCAAGGCTTGGAATGGTATCTTTGATGCGACCAAAACGGGACCTATTGCCATTCAGGGAGCAATAGGCAAAACAAAAGGCAGTGAAGACTGCCTGAATCTCGATATTTTCCGTCCTAATACAAAAGAGAAAAATCTTCCCGTCCTGTTCTTTATTCATGGCGGTAATAATCAGAGTGGTGCTGCTGACCAAGTAAACTGGCAAAAGTTTGTTGAAAGGGAACATGTCGTCGCCATCAGTATCAATCACAGCTTGGGTGCACTGGGTTTTAATCCCCTACCGGCATTGAGCATGGTACGGCTGAAGAAAATTCCGGTAACTTTGCTATATTGGATTTTGTTAAAGGCTTGGACTGGACGAAAGAAAATATTGCCAGCTTTGGCGGAAATTCTAACAATATCACGATTGCAGGCTTTTCCTCTGGTGGACGTGACGTCATGGCATTGCTGATTTCCCCCATAGCAAAAGGGAAATTCCAGAAAGCGATTTCCTTCAGCAGCGGCATGACTACTTCTGATACAGCCTGGGCTCAACAGATTTTTGCCCAGCATTTTGCGTCTCTCGTCGTTGCAGACGGCATTAAAAAGAATGAAGTAGACGCCACCAAATGGCTGTTGCAGGATACCTCGGAAGTCCGTGATTATTTACATAATCTATCTGCCGACCGCATTGCCACTGCTTTTGGGCATGCCGGTATCCGCATGAGTGCCTTCCCTCATCTCTATAATGATGGCGTAGTATTAGAAAAAGATACTTTTGCTACGAAAAACTACAATCAGGTACCTCTTATCATGACGACCGGTACAGATGAATTCTCCCTATATACGCGAACAGATAGTTACTTTGCTCCGTCCGTCAAAGACGGTTCAATTTTTACGGATCCTGAAAAGCATAAAGAATTCGCCTTTGCTAAGATATTTGGCAGCCGTCTATATGAGCTCTTCAATGCCGAAGAATCAGCTGCACCATGCTCAACCACTACGGCAAGGCACCTATTTATACGATGAAAATTGCTTATGGAAATAATCCGAAGCTCGTCGGTGAAAAAACGGCCTTTACGTCCGGCTCTATCTATGGCATCTGGATTCCTTTTGCTACCGGCATCCCGACGGCTACGACAGCAGGCTATCCGGCAGGTTCTTTTGATAATCCTGGAGCCTGGCATTGACTGCACAAATACAGGATTATCTGGGGAATTTCATGCGTACAGGAAATCCCAATGGCAAGGGCCTCGTAACATGGAAGAAATGGACCAGCGCAACAGAGGGACCGAGCCAGTTATATGTCAATTCCGATGGCACAAAGGTAGATATCCATCAAGAATATGGGCATACAACCTACCAGGCTATCCTGAACGAAATAGTCGGGGATACATCTATAAAGGAGAATGCGAAAGAAGAAATCATCAAGCATGTGCTCAGTGGCCGTTGGTTCAGCAAAGGACTTGACGCATTTTTCCATAACAATTAAGAAATCATCACTTATATACAATCAAAAAATCCTGCACTCATAAACCATTAGAATTATGAGTACAGGATTTTTAATAGATTTAGTGCAAATCTTGGGTAACCTTTATATTTTTACATATAAGACAAGTGTCTGTGCACGATTACGTGCGACAAGTCCCTTGTTCTCCAAATATACAAATCTGGCTGGTTTTGCTAAAATAGAATCAATCCATAGTCCGTAATTCCCACTCTAATTTACCTTATTTGCAGGAGGTGTTACCATGGATTATTTAAATGATATGTTTTCTTTAAAAGGTAATGTCGCCTTCGTTACGGGCGGTTCTTACGGCATCGGTTTTGCCATTGCCAAAGCGTTAGCCCGCGCTGGCGCCGTCATTGCCTTCAACTGCCGCAGCCAGGAACACATGGATCAGGCCATGAAGGATTATGAAAAAGAAGGCATTGAAGCTCACGGCTATCTTTGCGATGTCACTGATGAGCTCCACGTGCAAAAATTGGTCAGTGAAATAGAAAAGACGTTGGGGACTATCGACATCCTCGTCAATAACGCCGGTATCATCAAACGTATCCCCATGTGTGACATGACGACGGAAGAATTCCGCCAGGTCGTCGATATCGACTTAGTCGGTTCGTTCATCGTATCCAAGGCAGTCATTCCCGGTATGATAAAAAAAGGCCACGGCAAAATCATCAATATCTGCTCCATGATGAGCGAATTAGGACGTGAAACCGTGTCGGCTTACGCCGCAGCCAAAGGCGGTCTGAAAATGTTGACCCGTAATATCTGTTCCGAATTCGGCGGCGCCAATATCCAGTGCAATGGCATTGGCCCTGGCTACATCGCAACGCCTCAGACAGCCCCGCTGCGCGAAAAACAGCCTGATGGCTCCCGCCATCCTTTCGACCAGTTCATCGTCTCTAAGACGCCAGCTGGCCGCTGGGGAACGACAGAAGACCTCGAAGGTCCGGCTGTTTTCTTAGCTTCCCATGCTTCGGACTTCGTCAATGGCCACATCTTATATGTTGATGGCGGCATCCTTGCCTACATCGGAAAGCAACCGTAAATGCTTTGTGCAATCCGGCTGGTTTTGCTACAATAGAGTCAATCCGTAGTCCGTCATAATTATTGTCTAAAGCAGGTGAAATCATGAATACTCAAATGCCCATCGGTGTAGATGACTTCAAGGAAGTCCGGGAGAATTATTATTTCGTCGATAAAACCCATTTCATCCAATCCCTTATTGATGGCCACAGTAAAGTGACCCTGTTGACCCGGCCCCGTCGTTTCGGAAAAACACTGACCATGAGTATGCTCGATTACTTTTTTTCTTTAGAAAGAGAACAGGAAAGCCTTCACCTCTTTGATGGTTTGCAGATTGCCAGGGCAGGAATCGATTATATGAAGCATCGAGCCAGTACCTGTCCTCTTCATGACCTTCAAAGGCATCCAAAATGATACCTGGGATTTAGCTTTTAATGCCTTCCAGCTGGTCATTCAAAAGGAATTCCAGCAGCATCGTTATTTATTGGACAGTCCGGAATTGGCTCCCGAAGAAAAACAGCTCTATAGCCGTTTCCTCGATAATACGCTACGCTTGCCGAATATCAGATTAGCCTGCTCTACTTATGCGAATATCTCTACCGGTACTATAAAATTCGACCAATTATCCTGATTGATGAGTACGACGCGCCCATCCAGAATGCCTACAACCATGGCTTCTATGATACGGCTATCTCCTATTTCCGTACCTTTTACAATAACACTTTGAAAGGGAACGAGTTCCTGAATTTTGCCATCCTCACCGGTGTCCTGCGCATTGCCAAAGAGAGCATCTTCAGCGGCCTGAACAATCTCCGTGTCTGCTCGATTCTCGATAATGCCTATGCCGATGTTATGGGCTTTACGGAAGAAGAAGTATCTCAAATAGCTAAGGATACGGGGGAAGAACAAGCCCTGCCGACCTTAAAGAAGTGGTATGATGGTTATCGGTTCGGGAACATCGACATATATAATCCCTGGTCGATCATCAACTTCTTTGCTGAACGGACAGCCGACGATTATTGGGTCAATACGTCCTCGAATGACATCATCCAGCATATGATGCAGGGGAATGCGAAAAGTCAGGAAAAGAATCTGCTGATTCTCTTGCATGACGGAACTGTCGCCGCCATCATCCGCGAAGGTTTGATTTATAAGGATATTACCCGCAATAAAGATGGCCTTTATACGCTCTTACTGATGACAGGCTATCTGACAGCCGTTCAAACCACACCGGTTCCCAATGGACGTCTTTGCCAGCTCAAGATTCCCAATGAAGAATTGACCCATGTCTTCCAAAGCGAAATCCTCAACTTAGAGCCCTTCAGCAAATCGAAAAGCAGCAGTATATCGCTGAATTCAAGCAGAAGCAGATACCTCAGTCCTGAAATACGGTATCTCATTCTGCGGGAAGAAGATTTATGTAAGCAGGTAATAGAGGTGGCTAAAATGTGCCGAGAATTAGAGAAATGGAGCATGGAAGAGCGTCAAGAAGGTCTTGTCGAAGGGCAGCGCAAGGGCGAAGATAATCTGGCAAAACTGCTGAAATTGTTGAAGGCTGATGGCCGCTTACGTGATTTGGATTTAGCCATAGAAGACGAAGAGGCCCGAAAAGCGTTATACAAGGAATATCACATTGACTAAAAAAATTCCCCCGATGCTATCGAAATAGTGGACAGCATCAGGGGATTCTTTATTTATCAGGGAACTATGCTCCGGCAACTTCTTTATTTTTGTTCAACATGATGTGCAAGACTTCGCAATCTGTCTGCTGCATGCCATTAGATGCCAAGAGGCCTACGTTTCGGATACATTCATCTGCCGTATCGGCGACGAGCCCATCTGTACCTTCTACGCGGATACCGGCTAAGGCCATGAGGACCGAACGATAAGCGATTTCCGCTGCCGAAGCGACTTTCATGGCACAGCTATCGGCGGCACCATCACAGACCATACCGACGATGCCGCCATTCATAGATGAAATAGCTTTGCAAATAGTCTGATACGGTGTCTTTCGGTCGAGGAGCCAAGCCATGCCAGCCGCTGCTCCCATGGCAGCCGTAACGGTCGCGCAAAAGGCAGACAACTTGGGTAAATAGCTGTGCGCATAGATAGCGACCATACTGGCCAAAGCCAGGGCCCGGACGCGTTCTTCGCCAGAGGCTTTGATATGGTCAGCGACAACTGTTACTGGCTCAGATACGGTGATGCCTGATTTCCAGAACCAGAATTGGTCATGGCCGGACAGGCAGCGCCACCCATGCGAGCGTCTGAAGCGGCCACTGTACGGACTTGGATTTCACGAGCCAAATCGCCTGCCAACAGGCCCTCTTTGATGCTCTTTTCCATGGTGCAGCCAATGCGCAGGCCATATTTCCCCGTCAGACCTTCTTTAGACAAGGCATCATTTAAATTTTCTGCATTCTTGATGAATTGGATATTGGCAAGGGGAATATTTTCAGCAAATTCCAAAATATCTTTGATGGAAAGGGACTGCAAAAAAGTGATTTTATCGGCTTCACTATCATTACAGCTCGCTTTTTTTTCAAAAATAACCTGTCCATCTTTTTCGATTAAGACAACGTTCGTATGGTTATCGACGATGACGGCGCGGACATGATGGCTTTCTCCATAGACATTGGCTTCCGAATAAAGGATATGCTTTGTCGTTTCATTGACACCAACGGTGACTTTGCCGTCAGCTACCATTTGTTTTCCTTGGGCTACCACATCAGGCGTCAAGGATTTCAGGACCTGGAGACCTGCGTTAGCATCGCCGCCCAGGGCACCAACAGCAGCAGCAATAGCCAATCCCGGCATGCCGGTGCCTGGAACCATAACGCCCATCCCATTTTTCATCAAATTAGCGGAAACAAAGGCTTTGACAGCTTGTACGGGTTCTCCCAATTCTTTCGCCGCCGTAGCCGCTGCAAAAGCCAGGGAAATCGGTTCCGTACATCCCGTAGCCGGTTTGATATCTTGCTTCATGATTTCAATCATTTTATTCCACATAGTACATGTTTCCATTATTATCACTCCTAAAAAAATCAATCTATAAAATAATCCGTTATAGACTTACGAAAAAGCCAGGAACGGTGAGATAATTAACAAGATGCCCGTCGCAATGATGAGATATAACGAAACGCCTTTCAAGTCATGCAAGCGCGGCACCCGGTAGACGAGATAAGCCGGAATCAGGCAGCCAATCATGCCAAAGACAGGGCTGCAAATTGAAGTAAAGCTCAAAACGGGAGCATTGAGGATAATGGCACCCCACGACACGAGAACAGCAAAGACCAGGATACCCAAGGAAACGGCACGTGCATTAATCTTATCTTCTGGCATAATGCGTTTCAAGCAGTTCATGGCAATGCCGCGGCAGGCTTCGCGGAAACCCAGGAAGACGCCGAAGAAGGCCGTAACGACAGCAAAAATATTTAGAATCAAACTCATGATCTTAATGGATGTGCCGGGAATCCCCTGGGCAGCCAATGCTAAAGCAGAAATATTGTTTTCATAAGCCATAACAGCTTGGTCATGTCCCATAGCCAAGTTGAACGAAATAGCATAGAAAAATACGGTGACAAAGAGCACGCCAAAGGCGATATTCATGGCCCGCAAAGCCTTGTACCGGGCAACTTCAATCGACTTATTATGAGAACGATAGGAAATGACCATCGGGCTCAAGCTCTGTAAAAATAAAATAGATGTCAGCGTAAAAGGCAGCATGATGATAGTCTGCTTGATGAGATAGCCAAAATCGGGAAAACTACCTATATTCGCTAAATTCCAATGCTGGACCATAATCATACCCAAAACAGCTACGACGCACAGCTTCGTCAAGACCATTAGCGTAGAAATCTTGAAGAGTACTTTTTCGCCACGAGAAGCAATGGCTACGAGGGCACAAATAATGACCAACCCGTATAACGGATTTTTAGCCAGTGAATGGTCCGTCACGCCAAAGGTGACTAAGAAGGAAGCACTGTCATTATTGATGGCCGTCGAATAGACGAATACCCAGATAATGAGCATCAGGAAGTAAAGAAGACCTAAGAACAGGCCCCAGTTCTTGCCCAAGTAGTTGCCAATGACACTAGGATAATCTTCACATCTTTCAGATTTTGCCAGAGTATTAATGAATAATCGCTGGAAAAGGTACATAGCCGGATAACCGATAATAGATGACAAGAGATAAATCCAAATCCCTGCCAAGCCTACCTGTACCGGTAAAAATACGATGCCTGCACCGATAGCCATGCCGATACTCATGATGACCCAGCCCCAGTCGGTACTGTCAAACTTGACGGCTTCTTTCCACTGGGCCTTGGTCATACCCGCTTTTTCCCATCGGGTCAACTTTTCTTTCCCCAAAGTTTGTCCTTTATCAGGACACTGAACTGTCTGTTCCATTCTATCAATCTCCTTTTATAGTGTAATCCCTTCATTCCACACAAGATACCGTCATTGCCTATACGCTTGTATGCCCCTCTTTTTTTCAATAAAATATTATCATAGTAATAATTATTTTGCAATATTTCTTATTTTGTCTTTTTGTAATAAACAATTGCTATGTATTGTTCTTTTGTAATGAACTTACAAAGTCAAAAAAATATCCTACCAAAAATAAAATATTTTAGCAGGATATTTATATTTTCGTTATATTTAGTTCCTTGTAAAAGGACAACCTCAAAGAAAAATCAACCTCTCAGACCGCCTTTGGGCGGCCAGCTCTCCTAGGAAGAGAGCCTTTCGCCTCACTTTTTAGAAGCCGGCTTTGGACAATTCGTCTCTCATGGCCCGGCGGTTCCGATAAGTTTCCCGCCATTCTTGGGCGATTTTACGGGCTATGTTCAGGCCTTCGGGATAGGTGCTGAGTTTTTTCAGGTAAACGATGCAATCTCGATATTGATTGCGGCTATTCAGTCCAGGCATGGCCTTTTTCACATAGTCCGCATAAAAGAAGTCTCTCCAATTTCCTAAATCCCTGTTTCTCACCCCCGTACATTGTGATTTTCTTTCTTGATACGGTTCAAGTAACGGTAAATCGTCGGTTCTGATACGCCCAGGACCTGGGCCAGGGCATAGACGCTGCCTTTGAGGACGAAGAGGCCATTCTTGTAGAGGTCTTCTACGACGGCCAGGCGTTCTTTTTGTGAAAGGCGTTTGGCATCGGCGGCATAGGGCTGCAACGACCGCTGGATGAGGTGCTGAATGGCATCGTCTACGGTCGGATACATGCTCTCTGAGATTTCGACACCCAGGAAATGATCATCGCCATTCTTCGAAGCTGGCGGAACCACGTCGGCCAGCGTTTTTTCCGTATCCATGAGAATTAAGGCATCCAGCTGTTTCCGCACGTCCAAATAGTGCTGGACGTCGTAGTTCAGGCAGAGCGCCCCTATGATGTTATCGTCCTCATCATGAATGAAGAACGTCGAAGACCGCAAGGTATGGCCATTGATGCTCTTTCCGTAGTAATTGGTCATGTACTCCTGATCCCGTTTTTTACCGACCTGCATGAGTTTCAGAATGAAATCCGTCGCCGGTGCACCGAGCTTGCGGCTGCTGATGTCACCATTGGCAATGGCGATGACCGACTCTTCAGGATGGCGCAAATCATGAAGGACGACTTCACAATCCTTTCCCAACGCGGCCCCTAAAAAGGGAACGATATGTTTATACATCTCTAAAATACTCACGACGTCACTCTCCCTATCTGTTATAAGAAAAGTTTATCACAATGAGAATGTGTAGGGCAAGGGAAAAAGGGCTTGTCGCACGACGACAAGCCCTTTTTAGTGGTTAGTGGTTAGTGGCTAGTTGTTAGCAGTTAGCGGATGGCTGAAAATTTAAAGCCAGCTTCTACAAACTAATACTTACACTTCCGCAATGACTTCGATTTCGCAGAGGAAGTGAGCCGGCAGTTCTTTGACGGCTACGCAGCTGCGGGCCGGTTTGCTGATGAAGGCTTTTTCGTAAATAGCGTTGAACGCAGCAAAGTCCTTCATGTCATAGAGGAAGCACGTCGTCTTGACGACTTTCGAAAAGTCCGTTCCAGCTGCTTCGAGGATAGCGGCAATATTCTTGACAGCCTGTTCCGTCTGGGCTTCGATGCCTTCCTGGAGCTTGCCCGTCTGCGGATCGACACCGGCCGTACCAGAAATGTACAGCATACCATTGGATACCATAGCCTGGGAATAAGGACCGATAGCTTTCGGTGCGTTCTGGGAAACAATTACGTTCATGGAAATACCCTCCTGTAAGATAACTTTATTTTACTAATAAAATTTTATCACAATAATAATTGATTTTCAATAAGTATCTCGACGTTTTTTATCGTAGTTTTGCCAGAAGACTCCTTCCTCTTAGGTAGGAGCATCAATGGCGATGGATTTCGCAGGTTCGATGCCTGCGAAATTCACCCTATGTCTTTTCCGTCTTAGCCTTTTCACTTCGTCTACGGTATAATGGTAGATAACAGAGGAGGTGGATTCCAGATGTACTTGACGCAATCGAATGTCATTCGTGGCTTGTCGAAACAAGAGTATACGATGCTCCGGGAAATGTGCCAATACAGCAACAACCTGTACAATGTAGCGGTCTATACGATTCGGCAACATTACTTCGATACCCAACAATTCTTGCGCTATGAAAAAAATTGCCATGTCTGCAAGGAAAATGAAAATTACAGATTATTGCAGGCTGGTGTTTCTCAACAGATATTGAAAGTAGCCGACCGCAGTTTTCGTTCTTTTTTCAGGCTTTTGCAGAAAGTCAGGTCAGGTGACTATGGTTCAAAGGATGTTCGTCTGCCGTACTATCGTGAAAAAGGAGGATGGTTCCCTCTCGTCTTGTCGACGAACGCCATCAACATTAAGAAGGGTTT
>ENA-OQBT01000207-OQBT01000207.1-human-gut-metagenome-genome-assembly--contig:-NODE-207-length-41131-cov-6.279363_pt1 | contig 41131 bp, 45 predicted proteins | sample MGYA00242749_ERZ504557 | MGnify/ENA primary metagenome ERZ504557 (study PRJEB26092, sample SAMD00036243) | human gut metagenome | host: Homo sapiens | study: EMG produced TPA metagenomics assembly of... | reverse complement strand
AAACAAGAGAAATAATGATGTTAGGGTCTTTAATTCCGATCAATTCTGTGGTATTCTTAATAAGTCTCATAAGTTCTTCCTAATGATGGTTTTGTCGCTCTTCATTATAGTTCTTATGGGACTTTTTTGTGTACACTCAAAAAGATCTATAATCCCTACAGTAGTTTTACCCACTACAGAAATTATAGAGCCGTTTAAAATAAAGATAATGAAGTCCGAAGGAGAAATTGATGATAACCATTCGTCCAGCCAACTTGGCTGATGCACAAGCTATTCAGGCCATATATGCACCCTATGTTGAGAAGACGGCGATTACCTTTGAATATGAGGTTCCTAGTGTTCAAGAGTTTGAAAAACGCATCAGCAATACGATTGAAAGATACCCCTATCTAGTAGCAGAAGAGGATGGACAAGTTCTCGGTTATGCTTATGCCTCAACCTACTATGCTCGAACAGCCTATGATTGGACGACAGAATTGTCTATCTATCTGAATGAAGATGCGCGTGGTCGGGGTTTGGGGAGCCAGCTCTATGGTGCTCTCGAAGAGGAACTTGAAAAACGAGGCTTTTTGCGATTCTTAGCCTGTATTGCTGTTCCGAACGAGGCTAGTATTGCCATGCATGAAAAACGCGGTTATATCCAAGTGGCTCATTTTCCAAAAGTTGGTTACAAGTTTGAACAATGGCATGATATCGTCTGGATGCAAAAGACCATAGATGGTCCTGTCAGAAAAATACGGTAGAAGTCTGGAAATCTCTAGTCAAAGTTGACAAATTAATTATGCAATCTGACAATGATAGATTGATACTAATATTTGAGAAACTGTAGAAAAAGCTCTAAACTGTGAACCAATTTCTTTGTAGTAAAGGAGCCTATACGTCCCAAACAACAAGTGCCCGACTATTGCCTCAGAAACCTTCTAAATGGGTAAAAATCCTTTTAAAACTGTAAGAGGACCAAGTTGACTCAGCTAAAGTACACACATGGAAGCCTATATGAAAAATAAATTCAGGTTTCTTGGCGTTCAAAAAAACAATTCTCAGAAAGATTGAAAGAGAGTTTTTTAAGCCTTTTATTAAGGATCCAATTGACTGGACTTTTATGGAAGAGTGTTGGCAGCACCCCTACCGTGAGTTTCAATATATTGCTATGGGTTATCTGGACAAAAAGAAGAAGGAGTTTAGACATGAAGATTTTTCAAAGCTAAAGGAATTAGCTCAAACCAAATCATGGTGGGATAGTATAGATCAATTAGACCGTATTATCGGGGAGATTACTTTTCACTATCCAGAAACCAAGGACTTCATGCGCCAATGGAGTCTGGATGAGGATTTTTGGTTGAGACGTATTGCCATTGACCACCAGCTTATACGTAAAGAATTGACAGATACAGACCTTTTAGCTGAGGTTATTTGTAATAACTTTGGACAGACTGAGTTTTTCATTAACAAGGCTTTCGGTTGGAGATTGCGCAATTATTCAAAGGTAAATCCTGATTGGGTCCGTGATTTATTGATCACCATGCTAGTCAAATGGCATCTCTTAGTATTAGGGAAGCAAGAAAGTATTTGTAGAACTCAACCGCTTGACTCTGTTACCTATTATGTTAGAATAGGAGTATGCGATGAGTCGATTGGCTCTTTAGAGCCTTTTGCGCTGAGGAGGTCAACATTAAATTGTAACGCAGGAGCGGACCTTGAGTAGTTGTGTGAACCTGCTACTCTCATCGAAAGATGCCTCTTATCCCTTGCCGTTTGGTAGGGGATTTTTCTGTTATTCTTGCTCTTTTAACCCTTTTCAACTGGGCTTAAACATAGTATAATAGATTCATTAAACTAAATTGATAGAAAATTCCGAAAGAGGTTTAACTATGGGATACACAGTTGCTGTTGTCGGTGCTACAGGTGCCGTTGGTGCTCAAATGATCAAAATGTTGGAAGAATCAACACTTCCAATCGATAAAATTCGCTACCTTGCGTCTGCTCGTTCTGCAGGAAAAGTCTTGCAGTTTAAAGGTCAAGACGTGACCATCGAAGAAACGACGGAAGACGCATTTGAAGGTGTAGACATTGCACTTTTCTCAGCTGGTGGATCTACCTCTGCTAAATATGCACCATACGCTGTTAAAGCCGGTGCAGTAGTCGTTGATAACACATCTTACTTCCGTCAAAATCCAGATGTGCCATTGGTTGTACCTGAGGTCAATGCACATGCGCTTGATGCTCACAACGGTATTATCGCTTGTCCTAACTGTTCAACTATCCAAATGATGGTGGCACTTGAGCCAGTTCGTCAAAAATGGGGCTTGGACCGTATCATCGTGTCAACTTATCAAGCTGTATCAGGTGCTGGTATGGGAGCAATCCTTGAAACACAACGTGAGTTGAAAGAAGTTTTGAATGACGGCGTTAACCCACGTGATGTTAAAGCTGAAATCTTGCCATGTGGTGGCGATAAGAAGCATTACCCAATCGCCTTTAACGCCTTGGCTCAAATAGATGTCTTCACTGAAAATGACTATACTTACGAAGAAATGAAGATGACAAACGAAACTAAGAAAATCATGGAAGACGATAGCATTGCCGTATCAGCAACATGTGTACGTATTCCAGTCTTGTCAGCTCACTCAGAGTCTGTCTACATTGAAACAAAAGAAGTGGCACCAATTGATGAAGTGAAAGCCGCTATTGCAGCATTCCCAGGTGCGGTCCTTGAAGATGACGTTGCAAACCAAGTCTACCCACAAGCTGTTAATGCTGTTGGATCACGTGATACCTTTGTCGGACGTATCCGTAAAGACTTGGATGCTGAAAAAGGTATACACATGTGGGTTGTTTCAGATAACCTCCTCAAAGGTGCTGCTTGGAACTCAGTCCAAATTGCAGAAACTCTACACGAACGTGGACTTGTACGCCCAACATCAGAATTAAAATTTGAATTGAAATAGGGAGCGAAACAGAAATCAGTAACTCGAAGAGTTTGATTTCGTAGTTTCGCCCCCGAACAGTTGATTAGGAAGTACGAATGTTGTAAACATGAATGTTTCCAATTAACACTGCGCCATGGCTTAGGGACTAGTAAGGTTTTAGTGTTGTATGTTAATACTAACTTAAAGCTGATTGCAATGAAACAGGTAGACATATCTCTCTATTTTTTTGTGTAAATCACCAAAAATTGGAAACAATGTGACATCACGTTTTCAGAAAATTGTCAACTTATCTGTCTGTCTGGTCAAAATTATGGTAAAATGGAAAGGATTAGAAAACGGTTGAAGGAGAATAATATGTCAATTGATCAATTAAGAGATGTCAAACTGATCACAGCCCTAATTACACCTTTCCATGAGGATGGATCTATCAACTATGATGCTCTTCCAGACTTGATTGAGCATCTATTGGCTCACCATACGGAAGCTCTTCTTTTGGCAGGAACAACTGCTGAAAGCCCAACGCTTACTCATGATGAGGAGTTGGAACTCTTTGCGGCTGTTCAAAAGATTGTCAATGGTCGTGTGCCACTGATTGCTGGTGTCGGTACCAACGATACGCGTGACTCTATCGAGTTTGCTAAAGAAGTTGCTAAATTTGGTGGTTTCGCAGCAGGTCTTGCTATCGTGCCTTACTACAACAAGCCATCACAAGAAGGTATGTACCAACATTTCAAAGCTATTGCAGATGCTTCTGATTTGCCAATTATCATCTACAACATTCCTGGTCGTGTAGTTGTTGAAATGACTCCAGATACCATGCTTCGTTTGGCTGAACATCCAAATATCATTGGTGTTAAAGAATGTACCAGTCTTGCCAACATGGCCTACCTTATTGAGCACAAACCTGAAGATTTCTTAGTTTATACTGGTGAAGATGGAGATGCCTTCCACGCAATGAACCTTGGAGCTAATGGTGTTATCTCAGTAGCCTCTCATACAAATGGTGATGAGATGCATGCCATGCTTAAAGCTATTGAAAATAGTGACCTCAAGACGGCAGCAGCTATCCAACGTAAATTCATTCCTAAAGTTAACGCTCTCTTCTCAGTACCAAGTCCTGCACCTGTCAAGGCTGTTCTCAACCATCTTGGTTTGGAAGTTGGACCACTTCGTTTGCCATTGGTTGCATGTACTTCAGAAGAAGCTAAACGTATCATCAAGGTTGTCCTTGAAGAAGATGTCGAAGCAACACGTGAAACCGTTACAGGTGTTGTTCGTCCAGATTATTAAGAAAATGAAGTTGAGCATTGCTTAGCTTTTTTTTAGTGCAATTGGTTACCTCTCACTAAATCCGCAGATATAGCTACTAAAAGCAGTTTTTCATCATGAAAATCTGCTTTTTTTGATATAATTATAGTTAGTGTGTTTAAAAAGAAAGGATGTTTTATGAATCAACTTGAACAAAAACTTGAACAGGACTTTGGTATTGTTTTTAGCCAAAAGGACCTTTTAGAAACTGCATTTACACATACCTCATATGCCAATGAGCACCGCCTCCTAAACATTTCACATAATGAACGTTTGGAATTTTTAGGAGACGCGGCTCTGCAATTAGTCATTTCTGTTTACCTTTACAATCGTTACCCTAACAAACCGGAGGGGGAAATGTCTAAGATGCGTAGTACTATCGTTCGTGAAGAGAGCTTAGCCGGATTTACAAAGGCTTGCGGATTCGAGCAGTATATTCGTCTTGGTAAAGGTGAAGAAAAATCTGGTGGTCGTGAGCGTGCCACCATTCTCGGTGATCTCTGGGAAGCCTTCCTTGGAGCTCTCTATCTGGATCAAGGTTTGCCTGCTGTTGAGAAATTTTTGAATCAGGTCATGATTCCTCAGGTTGAAAAGGGGAACTTTGACCGAGTAATAGACTATAAGACGGCGCTTCAAGAGCGTCTCCAGGTCAATGGTAAGGTTGATATTACTTATACTGTTATCGATGAGTCTGGACCTGCTCATGCTAAGGAATTTACTATGCAGGTAGCTGTTGATGGTAAGGAACTCAGCACTGGTTTCGGAAAATCAAAGAAATTAGCTGAACAGGCAGCAGCGAAGTCTGCCCTTGAACAACTAGGTAATTAAGCATGTACTTGAAATCAATTGAAATGCAGGGCTTTAAGTCCTTTGCGGATAAGACGAAGGTCGTATTTGACAAAGGAGTAACAGCGGTTGTAGGTCCAAATGGATCGGGAAAATCAAATATTACAGAGAGTCTGCGTTGGGCACTGGGCGAATCCTCTGCAAAGAGTTTGCGTGGGGGTAAGATGCCAGATGTTATTTTCGCAGGTACAGAGGTCCGTAAAGCTCTTAACTACGCGAAGTAGCGGTCACTCTTGATAACAGTGACGGCTTTATCGCAGGTGTTGGTGAAACCATTCGTGTGGAACGTCATATTTATCGAAATGGTGACAATGACTACTTGATCAATGGTAGGAAGGTTCGTCTGCGTGATATTCGTGACCTCTTCATGGATACTGGTCTTGGGCGTGATTCTTTTTCTATTATTTCTCAAGGTCGTGTTGAGGCTATTTTTAATGCCAAACCTGAGGATCGCCGTGCTATTTTCGAGGAAGCTGCAGGTATTCTTAAATATAAGATACGTAAGAAAGAAACCGAAAGCAAGCTTAATCAAACTCAGGATAATCTTGATCGATTGGAAGATATCATCTATGAGCTAGATGGTCAGGTTAAACCACTTGAAAAGCAAGCAGCGACAGCAAAATGCTACTTAGAACTCGATGGAGAGCGTAGACAGACCCTGCTTAACCTTTTAGTGCATGACATTGAAGTTGGAAAATCTGACTTAACCCAAACACAAGAAGATTTGGCAGAGGTCAAGGACAAATTAACCAGCTATTATGAGGAACGTCATCGTTTAGAGACGGAGAACCAAGAACTCAAGCAAAAACGTCACCAAATTTCAGAACAAATTTCTTCTGACCAACAAACCTTAGTAGATGTCACACGACTTATTAGTGACTTTGAGCGTCAAATTGATCTCTATACCATGGAGAGTCAGCAGCGTTCCGAGAGAAAAGAAGAGACAGCAGCTCGTCTCAGCGAGCTAGAGAGTTTGAAAGCAGAAGCACAGGCTTCGCTTGATAAGGTTAACCAACGTCAAGTTAAATTGAATGCTGAATTGAATACTATTGCTCAGGAGCTGACTGCCATTCAAAAAGATCTGGAGCAATTTTCTGATGACCCAGATACGCTTATTGAACATTTGCGAGAAGACTATGTCAGTCTTATGCAGGAGGAAGCTAAGGTTTCCAACAGTCTAACTCAGGTCACTCACGACATGGAAAGTCAGACACAAGCACTTGAGGCACAGGCTGAAGAATATAAACAGGCTCAAGCTGATTTGCTCTCTGCTCAGGAAGTAGCTAGCGAAGCTCAAAAGGCTTATCAAGCAGCTCAAGCGAGTCTTCAAAATCTCTTGGATAGCTACAAAGAGAAGGATCAGTCTTATCAAGTCATCGATAAGGACTATCAAGCAGCTCAAACGAAGATGTTTGACCTCATGGATCACCTTAAGAGTAAAGAAGCTCGCCGTCAAAGTCTAGAGTCTATTCAAAAAAATCATAGTAATTTCTATGCAGGGGTTAAGTCCGTTCTTCAAAATGCCCAATCCATTCAGGGAATTATTGGCGCTGTTAGTGAACACTTGACCTTTGATACGCGCTATCAGACGGCTCTTGAAATTGCAATGGGAACTAGTGGGCAAAACATCATTGTTGAGGATGAAGCAGCAGCTAAGCGTTCGATTGATTACTTGAAACGTAATCGTCAGGGTCGTGCGACTTTCTTACCATTGACAACCATCAAACCACGTCAACTGAATGGGCAATTTGCTCAAATTCTTGCCAATGCACCTGGTTTCATTGGTATGGCTTCCGATTTGGTCACTTACGAGGAACGTTTGGCTAATATTTTTCAAAACATCTTAGGTGTAACGGCAATCTTTAATACCATCGACAATGCCAATAAGGCTGCTCGAGCTGTTCGTTTTCAAGTACGTATGGTTACTCTTGATGGCTCTGAAATCCGCCTGGTGGAGCCTTTGCCGGTGGTGCCAATAAGCAAAATAATAGTCTCTTTATTAAGCCCGAACTAGATGCATTAACTACTGAAATTAGCCAAATTAAGGCTCAATTAAGTGATAGTGAGGCTAAGGTTGAAGCCCTTAAGACAAAGCGTAAGGCTTTACAGAAAGCGCTAGAAGATCTCAAAGTTGATGGTGAAAATGCTCGTCTGCAGGAGCAAAGGCTAGGCTTGGAGTATCAGCAAGCCTTATCAGATGTAGAGAAAAATCAAGTCTTGGTAGATAGTTTCAAGCAGGGTTCTCAGGGATCTGAAGGGGCAAATCTTCAAACTAAGTCTGAGCAACTTAAGGCAGAGTTAGCGCAAATTGCATCTAAGCGTGAGGCCATCAATGACCGTATCGAAGCAATTAAGGAAGATAAGGATGCCCTTGGCCAACAAAAACAAGCTCTCTTAGACAGGCAATCTGAACTCCAGTTGAAGGAGCGCGACTTGCAAGCGGAATTGCGTTTTGCTAAGACAGAAAGTAATCGTCTTCAAGCAGACTTGTCTGAATTAACGAAGGAATCTGACAGTCTCAAGGCTCTCCTCAATAACCAAGTCGATGAGGATCAAACTGATCGTCTGCCGCAGTTACAAGCACAGCATAAAGAAGCTGTTCAACGTAAAGACGATTTGGAACAAGAACTTGTTCGTGCCAAGATTCAAGTGCAAGACTACGAAGGTCAGTTGGAGGACTTGGAGGAGCGTTTGGCTAAAGCGGGGAACCGCAATGAAGATTTGATTCGTCAACAGACTCGATTGGAAGAGCGTGAAAGTCAAATTAGTCAGTCGCTTCGTAAGTTTGCGACTCAGTTGGCTGAAGATTACCAGATGACGCTTGAAGCAGCCAAAGGCCAGGTTACCCCTCTTGAGAATGTTGAGCAAACTCGCCAGAATCTTCAAAGTCTTGAGCGTTCGATTAAGCTTTGGGCCCTGTCAATGTAGAGGCTATTGCTCAATTTGAAGAAGTTAAGCAACGTCTCGATTTCTTGAATGGTCAAAAGGATGATTTACTTGAAGCTAAGGGTCTCCTTCTGAATACCATCAATGATTTGGATGGTGAGGTGAAATCTCGCTTTAAAGCAACCTTCGAGACTATCCGTGAAAGCTTTAAACAGACCTTTACCCAGATGTTTGGTGGTGGATCAGCAGATTTGATTTTGACCTCAGATAATCTCCTAGAGGCCGGTGTAGAAATTTCTGTTCAGCCACCAGGTAAGAAAATTCAATCACTTAACCTTATGTCAGGTGGTGAGAAGGCCTTGTCAGCTTTGGCTCTTCTCTTTGCCATCATTCGTGTTAAGACTATACCTTTTGTTATCCTAGACGAAGTAGAAGCGGCTTTGGATGAAGCCAATGTTAAACGCTTCGGTGACTACCTCAATCGTTTTGACAAGTCTAGTCAATTTATCGTAGTTACCCACCGTAAGGGAACCATGTCAGCAGCAGACTCTATTTATGGGGTGACAATGCAGGAATCTGGTGTCTCAAAAATTGTTTCAGTTAAACTAAAAGACCTCGATTTTGACTAAAAATAGAGTATATTTTCATGAAAGATAGTTGATAGTTTTATCGCTATCTTTTTTATAGTTTCAAAAAAATTTGAAATGACTTTCAAAAAAAAACGCAATCGACTGCGTAAAATGCTCTAACAGTGGCTATGATCAGGATTTTTGCCACTATGAGAAAGCGGTCAGCTGGTCTTTTTCGATTGAAATATTACAATTCTAAGAAGTTTTTTCTTTGTTTATTTTACCACTCATCTTTTTCAGATTGAGACTAGTCTTGTCTGATATGGTCATTGAGCATTACCTGAATGATTTCTCCAAAAAGAATAGTTTCCAAAAAAACTTATTGAATTGACGTAACTGTAGGCACTTGAAAGCACAACTAATTTTTGATAGAATGGTGGTAATTAAATAGAAGTCGTAGAGACTAGTAACCTTATGGAAATTGACAGGGATTGGGGGTCATGGACTGGAAGCCTCCTCGAGGGAAGTTTGGCGAATTCACTCATGAAAACGGCTGACGAATCAAGGTCTGGGAAACCAGATAAAAAACGGATGGTACCGCGTGTCAACGCTCCGGGTTGGAGTTTTGGCGTGTGTTTTTTTTGTTTGCGATTCGAAATTGTCATATCAGAAAGGAATATCATGGATTTACAAACACAATTACAAGAGTTGAAAACCTCAACGCAGGCTAAATTGGCTGAAATGCGTGGTGAACACTCTAAGGAATTACAAGAATTGCGTGTTGCAGTTTTAGGTAAAAAAGGTTCTTTGACGGAACTTTTGAAGGGACTTAAAGACCTTCCTAGTGAAGAACGCCCTACAGTTGGTAAAATGGTCAACGAAGTTCGTGACGTTTTGACTGAAGCTTTTGACGAAGCAGCTAAAGTTGTTGAAGCAGCTAAAATTCAAGCCCAACTTGACTCTGAAAGTCTTGACGTAACCCTTCCAGGTCGCAAGTAAACCTTGGTAATCGTCATATTCTTAGCCAAATAGCTGAAGAAATCGAAGATATTTTCTTGGGGATGGGCTTCCAAATTGTTGATGGTTTTGAAGTTGAAACAGACTACTATAACTTTGAACGTATGAATTTGCCTAAGGATCACCCAGCACGTGACATGCAAGATACTTTCTACATTACCGAAGAAATCTTGCTTCGCACTCATACAAGTCCTGTCCAAGCTCGTACACTTGATAAACATGATTTTTCTAAAGGTCCTCTTAAGATGATCTCACCAGGACGTGTTTTCCGTCGTGATACCGATGATGCGACTCACAGCCACCAGTTTCACCAAATCGAAGGTTTGGTCGTTGGTAAAAACATCTCAATGGGTGATCTGAAGGGAACGCTTGAGATGATTATTCAAAAAATGTTTGGTGCAGAACGTCGAATCCGTTTGCGTCCTTCTTACTTCCCATTCACTGAACCTTCCGTTGAGGTTGACGTGTCATGCTTCAAGTGTGGTGGTAAAGGATGTAACGTATGCAAGAATACAGGTTGGATTGAGATCCTTGGTGCTGGTATGGTTCACCCACAAGTGCTTGAGATGTCAGGTGTTGATTCTGAAGAATATTCAGGTTTCGCCTTTGGTCTTGGTCAAGAACGTATTGCCATGCTTCGCTATGGTATCAACGACATCCGTGGTTTCTATCAAGGAGACGTTCGATTCTCAGAACAGTTTAAATAAGGTTTAGGAGGTTGTCATGACGGTTGTTATTCGAAAGGTTCTTCCCGAAGAAGTTGAAGAATTAAAAGTTATTTCGGAAGATACTTTTAGGGAGACATTTGCTCATGATAATACAGAATCCCAGTTGCAAGCTTACTTTGATACTGCACTGTCTGAGGAAGTTCTGCTCGATGAAATTACTCATGAAGAATCGCGTTACTTTTTCATTATAGTTGATGATGTAAAGGCAGGTTTTCTAAAAACTAATGTCGGATCTGCCCAAACAGAGCAGCACCTAGACAATGCCTTTCAAATTCAGCGTATTTATATCAGTCAGGCCTTTCAAGGCATGGGCTTGGGTAAGCGATTATTTGAGTTTGCTTTGCAAGAAGCTCGTGACCTGGGTTGTGATTGGGCTTGGTTAGGTGTTTGGGAAAGGAATTTCAAGGCACAGATTTTTTACGATAAATATGGCTTTGAAAAATTCGCAGAACACGATTTTCTTGTCGGTGATGGTAAAGTGGATCGCGATTGGTTGTTAAAATTGAAACTATAAACCTAATTGAAGTTGATAGAGAGGTTTTAAAAAGACAATAAAACGCATAAATTTGTCTTCCTCATAGATCAAATACAGATATTCCTAAATTACAGAAAGGATTTGAACCCGTCTTAAGAGTGGTTGAAGTTCTTCTTACATTTATCAGTTGAACTGATAGTTTTACAGAAAGGATTTGAATACGACCTCAAAGTTCGAGATTTAGATAAGTCGCTACTGAAATCAGGATTTCAGGCGACTTCCTAAAATCTTGTCACTTTGGTCCTTGCTCTGCAAGGACACGGTCTTAATATCATTATTATGCTAGTTAGTTATAAATGGTTAAAAGAGTTGGTTGATGTGGATGTTACCACGGCCGAACTTGCTGAAAAAATGTCGACGACAGGTATTGAAGTGGAAGGTGTTAAGACACCTGCTGAAGGCTTGTCAAAATTGGTTGTTGGTCATGTCTTGTCATGTGAAGATGTGCCTGAAACACACTTGCACTTGTGTCAAGTAGATACAGGTGATGCTGAAGTTCCACGTCAAATTGTATGTGGCGCTCCAAATGTCACTGCTGGAATCAAGGTAATTGTTGCCATTCCTGGTGCCCGAATTGCAGATAATTACAAGATCAAAAAAGGTAAGATTCGTGGTATGGAATCTCTTGGTATGATCTGTTCTTTGGCTGAACTTGGTCTTCCAGATAGCATTATTCCTAAAGAATTTGCAGATGGTATCCAAATTTTGCCAGAAGATGCTGTTCCTGGAGATAGCATTTTCCCATATCTAGACCTTGATGACGAAATTATCGAATTGTCAATCACACCTAACCGTGCTGATGCCCTTTCTATGCGTGGTGTGGCTCATGAAGTTGCTGCAATCTATGGTAAATCCGTTCATTTCCCAGAAAAAACAGTTACTGAAGACAGCAAACCAGCTTCTGATAAAATTTCAGTAGCTATCGAAAGTGATAAAGTGACTACTTATGCTAGTCGAGTGGTTGAGAATGTCACGGTTCAACCAAGTCCACAATGGCTACAAAACCTTCTCATGAATGCTGGTATTCGTCCAATTAACAATGTAGTAGATGTGACAAACTATGTTCTTCTATACTTTGGACAACCAATGCATGCCTTCGATTTGGATAAGCTTGAAGAATCACACATTGTTGCCCGTGATGCACGCGAGGGTGAAAAACTGGTTACTCTTGATGGTGAAGAGCGTGAATTGACTGCTGAAGATATTGTTATTACAGTTGCTGACAAACCTGTTTCTCTTGGTGGTATCATGGGTGGTGCATCAACTGAAATTGATAACAACTCTAAAAATGTTGTCCTCGAAGCTGCTGTTTTTGATGGAAAATCTGTTCGTAAGACAAGTAGCCGTCTTAACCTTCGTTCAGAATCGTCATCACGCTTTGAAAAAGGTGTTAATAACGATACTGTCCTTGAAGCTCTTGATTTTGCAGCAGCAATGTTGCAAGAATTGGCAAATGGATCTGTTCTTGCAGGCCGTGTTCAAGCAGGTTCAGTCGACACAGAACCAGTCCAAGTTTCTACAAGTCTTGACTATGTGAATGTCCGTCTAGGTACAGAATTGACTTTTGCGGATATTGAAGATGTGTTTGCAAAACTTGGTTTCGGTTTGACAGGTGATGCTGATAGATTCACTGTATCTGTACCACGTCGTCGTTGGGATATCAGTATCCAAGCAGACTTGGTAGAGGAAATTGCACGTATCTATGGCTATGAGAAATTGCCTACGACACTTCCAGAGGCAGCAGGAACATCCGGTGAATTGACTAAAACACAAACACTTCGCCGTAAGGTTCGTACCATTGCTGAAGGTGCTGGATTGACTGAGATTATTTCATACACCTTGACAACACCTGAAAAAGCCGTAGAATTTGCTGCGACACCAAGTAACTTGACTGAGTTAATGTGGCCTATGACTGTTGATCGCTCTGCCCTCCGTCAAAACTTGGTTTCTGGTATGCTTGATACCGTTGCTTACAATGTCAACCGTAAGAATAGCAACGTAGCTATCTACGAAATCGGTAAGGTCTTTGAGCAAAATGGTAATCCGAAAGAAGAGTTACCAAACGAAATCAATACCTTTGCCTTCGCAATTTCTGGTCTTGTAGCGGAAAAAGATTTCCAAACCAAAGCAACGCCAGTTGATTTCTTCTATGCTAAAGGTATCATTGAGGCTCTCTTCAAAAAACTTGAAGTTTCGGTTGACTATGTAGCGACAAAAGACCTAGCAAGCATGCACCCAGGTCGTACTGCTGCTATTGTGCTTGATGGTCAAACTATTGGATTCCTTGGTCAAGTTCACCCACAAACAGCTAAAAACTACGGTATTCCAGAAACTTATGTGGCTGAAATTAATCTTAGTGCTGTCGAAGACGCCTTGAAACCAGCTCAACCATTTGTTGAAATCACAAAATTCCCTGCAGTATCACGTGATATCGCCCTTCTTCTTAAGGCAGACATCACTCATCAAGAAGTTCTTGATGCCATCTATTCAGCAGGAGTGAAACACTTGATTGCTGTTAAACTCTTTGACGTTTATGCAGGTGAAAAACTTGGTGCTGGTATGAAATCAATGGCCTATAGCCTCACCTTCCAAAATCCAAATGACAACCTCACAGACGAAGAAGTTGCCAAATACATGGAAAAAATTACCAAAGCTCTCACTGAAAAGGTCGAAGCAGAAGTACGTTAATAGTTAAAAATCCATCTGATAAGATGGATTTTTAAGATAGTAGATATAAGGCTAAAAGGAGATAACTTGTTTTTAGAGTTTTTTGATGGGATTTGGGGACATTACACCTTTGAATCTGATAAAGTCAATACACTTATTGATGCCTTACCCAGTTTTGCTTATCCTTTGGGTCAACTGGTATTTTTAATACTGGTCTATAGGTTACTCGTTCATCAATATATTAAGAGGTTTTTAACCATGTACCTCAGTATATATGTAATTGGCATAAAGAAACATTTCGAAAAAGTAAATTATCTTTACTAGTCCTACCAATAGTTTATCTCTTTGTTTTCGGAATGACCTATGTTTTGGGTGGGAATGTTTTGGCTACCGTCACTGTTTACAAAGATTATAGAGGACTTAAAACTATTTATAGTTAAGTGGACAAAATAGATATTCGTTATCTTGGGTCAAAATCGAGTAGTACTAGAATTGATGCTGTCTTTATTGATTCTGACGGACAGATTTATGACATGCATCTGATAAACGGTGACAAGAGAATTGCTAATCATATTCGACATAATCAGTCAATGTCCTATTCCTCAACTCTATCCTTTGATAAACATGGCAAACCACTTTACATTTCTAAATTCTTGGAATAAGCAGTCCGAATAGCTCTTTCAGTGATTGACACTTGACAAATATGTAAATTCTCTGCATAATAAAAGAAAAAACCTGAAAAGAGGCTAGCCATGCAAATTATTAAACGTAATGGTCAAGTTGCTGAATTTGATCCTGATAAAATCTACCAAGCCATCTTAAAAGCAGCACAGACTGTGTATGTTCTTGATGATTCTTGGCGACAAAACCTTGCTCAAGTCACTAAAAAAGTAGCACTTGATCTACAAGATGCTCAAGTGGAACGTCCAACCATTAACATGATTCAATCATTGGTTGAAAATCGTCTTATGGAAGCTGGTTTCATCAATATCGCCGAGCATTATATTTCATACCGTTTACAACGAGATTTGGAGCGTAACGGTTATGGTGACAAAGTAATCGTACACCTACGCTTTGAACAGACTAAATAATAAAAAGCCATTGCTTTGATGGCTTTTTTGTATGTTTGAGTTTTTAGTCTATCATTTTCAAAAGTTTTAAAAAAGTCTTCAGTTCTTTTCCATGTCCTATTTGCATATAAGTCTCAGAAGTTGGTCTTATAAAGGATGTTTCTAAAAAGCGAATTTGTTTCTGAGCTTTGAAATTCTCTAATGAGACCCCTTTTGGAAGCTTCCAGGTAATGTGTCTAGGAGAAATCTGATAGGGAATGGAAACCTTAGCTTTCTCGATAGTTTCCTGACTTTTAGCCATGTTTTGTTGAAAAAGGTCTTTAAGTTTTTTAATATTTTTTTTGAACATACCATTATCAAGATAAATTGAAAGTGCTTTTTGCATGATGAGGTTGGTATCATAGTCAATAAGTCCTTTGTGGGACAAAAAGGTAGTCTTAAGGTTTGGTGGTAAGACGAGGCTACCTAGTCGTAAACCTGGAAAAAGTGCCATGGAAAAAGATTTGATATAGATGGTCTGATTTTGGGTATCATAGTAGTGAATTGGTAGATTTTTACTATCGCTAAAGTCACCCATATAATCGTCCTCGACGATATAGACATTATACTGTTTGGCAAGTTGAGCCACCTTTTCTTTTTCACTAGCAGTGTAGCTCAATCCAAGAGGATTTGAGTAACGACTAATGGTATAGAAAAACTTAATCTGACCAGTTTTAAAGTGTTCCTCTAATAGATTAAAGTCAATACCATCAAGATTGCGATTGATAGTTTCGTAGGATAGATTTTGACGCTTGACTAAATGGTTCATACGGTGGTAGGTAGGTTGTTCCAAAAGAATTTTGTGAGCACCATTACCGAAATCCATCTGTGATAGGATATAGAGAGCCTGTTGGCTTCCTGAAGTAATGACAATTTGATTTGAATTGACATAAATGTCGTCAGATGCAAGGCGATTTTTTAATGCTTCAACCAGTTCTTTTAGTCCAGCTTGCTCATGATAATAGTTGAAGAGGTAGTCTTGGTGTTCTGCCAAAACTTTCATCTAAGCAAAGACGAAAATCCTCGTAAGCTAATTGATTATAGTCATTAAGGTTGAGTAGAACCGTATCATTGGATTTAGAGGGGCCCTCTAGAACATAATAGCCACTTTTGGGGACGGCATAAATATAGTTTTGATACTTAAGTTCCAAGAGCGCTCTTTGAGCAGTATCTTTACTGCAACCATAAGTCTGACTAATCTGACGAATAGATGGTAATTTACTTCCTTTCTCCAAATTACCATTTTGGATATCTTTTGCGATAGTCTTAACAATTTCTTGATAGATGCTCATAACTACCCCCTTACAGATTTTTTTATTCTACCTTATTTATTCTCTGAGAGCAAGATGTCTGGAGGCATTTGACAGTATTATTAGATTTTGACATAATAAAAAGGTTATTAGGAAATACTAAATTCCTATTTTAAACAAGTTTAAGGAGATTGTAATAATGACATTTAAGAAAGTCTTAGGACTTATCGCTCTTGCTTGCTTAACCATTATTGGTTTGTCAGCCTGTACACCGGATAAAGAGCCTACTTGGACATACGATAAAAACAAAATGCAATTTGTGGGACAAGATGCTAGCGTACAAGTTCTTTCTGCCACTAAAATCGAATCCCCTGAAGGTCAAAAAGCTATTCGTGTTCACTATAAACTTAGCAACACAAGTAAAGAAACCATGAATGCCTACGCTCTTTTGATGAAAGTGGTTCTCGATGTTAAACAGGAGAAGGAAGAATTGAAGGTTGCGACAATGGTCTTCTCTAAAGACGATGACAGAGACAAGATTGCTAATAAGACAAAGATTGGCCCTAAGGAAGTTAAGGAAATTGTTGTTGACTATGCCGTGTCTGATTTTGATCATGATTGATAATTGAATTCTCAGACTATGGTACAGAAGCAGATGCGACTGCTCATATTTCATTGAAAAATCTTGAAAATGCACCCGTCAAATACTTTGATAATAAATCTCAATAAGCTTTATCGCCACATGGATGTGTGGTGATTTTTTATAGCCTCACATCTGTACCCGGTCAGATAGAGAAATCTCTACTTGTTTAATCGTCAGAATTTTCATAAACTTGTACTATATTTATTTCTAAGGAGTTTTAGATATGTCAGCAAAACGTTTAACCCTCTCTGCATTTTTCATGGCACTTGTTGTCATTTTGAGTTCAAGTCTCTTGTCAATTCCTGTTCCAGGAGGTCACTTCTATTTTAACGGTATTATCATTTTCTTGGTTGGTTTGATATTTCCACCTATGGATGCAGTCATAATTGCTGGTGTGGGCTCATTTATTGGAGATTTTCTTTTTTATCCTCTTCCTATGTGGGTAACACTAGCAACACACAGCCTTCAAGTTCTTGCTATCTCACTTGTTGTAGGTGGGCGATTAGGAAAATTGAGTAAACCTAGGGCTGTTTTAGGTCTCTTGCTTGGGGTAATTATCAACCTACTTGGTTATGGTTTTGGAAGAGCCTTTATCTATGGCACACCAGCCTATGCTATGATGAAAATTCCTTTTGATCTAGTTGCCGCAATTCTTGGTTCAGCTTTTGCCTACTATATTTACTTCCATACAGGATTTATTAAACAGTTTAAAAAAGTTTGGGAAGGAAAATAGATGACCACAGTGATTGTTGTCAATGATCTCGTTGGTTTTGGGAAGGTTGCTTTGACCAGTAGTCTTCCTATCATGTCATCTTGTCAGACTGAAGTTCTTCCCTTACCAACGGTTCTTTTGTCTTCTCATACTGGTGAGTTTGACAATATCTATGTACGATACCTTACAGTTGATATGCAAGGTTTTTGTGGGCAGTGGAAGCGATTGGATTTTAGAGTGTATGGCTTAGTCGGTGGTTATTTCAAGTCAGAAGAAGAACTAGGCCTTGTCAGTCAATTGTCTTACGAAAAAAAGATTCCTCTTTTTGTTGGATCCTATTATGGGTGATAATGGCCGTCTCTATCAAGGTTTTGATAGAGACTATGTAGAAGCTATGAAAGATTTCTGTCAACAGGCTGATGTCATAATTCCCAATCTGACAGAAGCTGCCTTATTGACGGGTTCTCCTTATCTTGAGGAAGGTTCCTATGATATGACTACTATTGAGAATCTTCTGAGAAATTTGAGCAGGCTTGGACCTCGAAAAGTTATTTTAACAGGTATTTCATTTGAGACTGAAAAGATCGGGTTGGCTTATTTCGATAAGGAGACCAATCAAGTAATTTATCGAATGAGGAAACGGTATCAATCACATTTTTATGGGAGCGGGGACTTACTGATGGCCATTTTATCAGCCGGATATTTTCATAACCTTGATTTTCTTAAGGTTTGTGATTTGGCTTTGGATTTCCTGAATAAAGTCCTATTGTTTACACTTTCAAGTGGTCGCCCTTTAAAATATGGTCTCTGTTATGAGCCTATATCGGTTATTTATTTAATGGCATTAATGAGCTATTGGAGGAGAAAAATGAAAAATGATAATACTCGTGAATTAGTTGAATTGAGTTTGTATGCAGCCTTGATTATTGTTACTGTACAGTTTATTCGTATTCCTTTTGGACCACAATTTGTCCATTTGGGAAATGCTTTGGTTGTAATTGCTATCTTAATTTTTGGTGCTAGAAAAGGTGCGTTAGTTGCAACGGTAGCATTAGGGCTATTTGATATTTTTAATGGCTATGCTGCTGAGGTTTGGATTACTATTTTAGAATCTTTGATTGTCTGTTTGGTGCTCTATCTTGTTTTTGAAAAGCTCCTAAAATCAAATGATAAAATAGTTAACGTCATTATCGCTGGAGTGATCGCTGCATTGACCAAAATTATTTTGAATTTCCTTAAGTATACGATTATTAATACCATCGTTGCGTCCCTCCCCTTAAAAGCTGCCATGCTAGCTTCAGTGATCAAGATTGGTGGAACTTTTGGAACATCAGTTGTTACAATCATTGCGGTTCCTCTTTTATATCCTGTCTTCAAACGCATTTTTAAAAAAGACTAAAGATTGAGCAGGCGGGTCCTGCTTTTTCTTTTCGATTTTACATAAGCAAAGGTCCAAATTTACACTAAAAAATGGTAAAATAATTAAGTTAATGTCAAGAAAGGAAAGGGCTAAAGACTGTTTTAGCCCAGATATGTTATGTCTATTTTAGAAGTCAAAAATCTTAGTCACGGATTTGGGGACCGTGCCATTTTTGAAAATGTCTCATTCCGTTTGCTCAAAGGTGAGCATATCGGTCTTGTCGGTGCTAATGGTGAAGGAAAGTCAACCTTTATGTCTATCGTTACTGGGAAATTGCAGCCAGATGAAGGTAAGGTAGAGTGGTCTAAGTATGTGACAGCGGGTTATTTAGATCAGCACGCTGTCCTTGAAAAGGGTATGACCGTACGCGATGTCCTTCGTACGGCTTTCGATGAGCTTTTTAAAACTGAGGAACGTATCAACAAGATTTATATGTCTATGGCAGAAGAAGGTGCCGATGTTGATGCTTTGATGGAAGAAGTAGGTGAGCTTCAGGATCGGTTGGAAACTCGTGATTTCTATACTCTTGATGCCAAGATAGATGAGGTTGCTCGTGCCTTGGGTGTCATGGATTTTGGTATGGATACCGATGTGACGGATCTTTCAGGCGGTCAACGTACCAAATTCTCTTAGCTAAGTTATTGCTTGAAAAACCCGATATCTTGCTCCTCGATGAGCCAACCAACTATTTGGATGCTGAACACATCGCCTGGCTTAAGCGCTATCTCCAAGAGTATGAGAATGCTTTTGTTCTCATTTCGCATGATATTCCATTCTTAAACGATGTTATTAACATTGTCTACCATGTTGAAAATCAAGATTTGGTTCGCTATGCAGGCGATTATGATAATTTCCAATCTGTCTATGCTATGAAAAAAGCACAATTAGAAGCTGCCTATGAACGTCAGCAAAAGGAAATTGCCGATCTTCAAGATTTTGTTAACCGTAATAAAGCTCGTGTTGCTACTCGAAATATGGCCATGTCTCGCCAGAAAAAATTGGATAAGATGGAAATCATTGAGTTGCAAGCAGAAAAACCAAAACCTGAATTCCATTTCAAGGAAAGCCGTACGCCTGGACGTTTTATATTCCAAACTAAGGATCTCGTAATTGGATACGACAGTCCTTTGACTAAGTCGCCTTTGAATCTCACTTTCGAACGTAATCAAAAGGTAGCTATCGTCGGTGCCAATGGTATTGGTAAGACCACTTTGCTGAAAAGTTTACTTGGGATTATTCAACCTCTTGAAGGAGAAGTTGAAACAGGTGATTTTATTGACCTAGGTTATTTTGAGCAAGAAGCAGAAGGTTCACGTCAGACCCCACTTGAAGCAGTTTGGGATGCTTTCCCAGCTCTAAATCAAGCTGAGGTTCGTGCAGCCCTAGCTAAATGTGGTTTAACTTCTAAACATATTGAAAGTCAAATTCAGGTCTTGTCAGGAGGAGAGCAGGCAAAAGTTCGTTTCTGTCTCCTTATGAATCGTGAAAATAATGTCCTTGTTCTGGACGAGCCAACTAATCACTTGGATGTTGATGCAAAGGACGAATTGAAGCGTGCCCTTCAGGCCTTTAAAGGTAGTGTCCTAATGGTATGTCACGAACCTGAATTTTATGAAGGTTGGACAGATATTTGGGATTTTAATGTGTTAGTTTAATCAAAAATAGTGTTGACATCTTCTCAATGAGTTGGAGTGTCACTCACTCTATTTTTGAGTGGGCAAAGAGCCAAGTAGTAGTCATTAGGATTTGATAATAGCTTAATGATAGAGACTCTAGGGTCAGTCAGTGATAAGAATATTTCACATGGCACACTAGTTAATATGTATTGAGCTAATAAAATGACGATTTTAAATCAAAATATCTTATTTTGTTCAAAAAGTAACAAAGTTTGAGCATAAAACGTGTAACCGTTTTCTAATTGTGGTAAAATTGTATAGTAATCTATTATCAAAAGAAAGTTGGATAAATTTATGTCAAAAATCGTAGTTGTCGGTGCTAACCATGCTGGTACTTATAGTATTAATACTATTCTTGATAATTACGGAGACCAAAATGAAGTAGTTGTTTTCGATCAAAACTCTAACATTTCATTCTTGGGTTGTGGTATGGCTCTTTGGATTGGTAATCAAATCTCAGGTCCTGATGGCCTTTTCTATGCCAACAAAGAAGGCCTTGAAAGCAAGGGTGCAAAAGTTTATATAAACTCACCAGTTGAGTCTATTGACTTTGACGGTAAAACTGTTACAGCTCTTGTTGATGGTAAAGAACATGTTGAATCATATGACAAATTGATTTTAGCTACTGGTTCACAACCAATCTTACCTCCAATCGATGGTGCTGAGATTAAAGAAGGTAGCCGTACTTTCGAAGCGACTCTTGAAAACCTTCAATTCGTTAAACTTTTCCAAAACGCTCAAGAAGTTATTGATAAGTTGAACGATAAATCACAAGACATCAAACGTGTAGCAGTCGTTGGTGCAGGTTACATTGGTGTTGAATTGGCTGAAGCTTCCAACGTCATGGTAAAGAAGTTATCCTTATTGATGTTGTTGACACATGTTTGGCAGGATACTATGACCGCGATTTTACAGACCGTATGGCTAAAAATTTGGAAGACCACGGTATCCAATTGGCCTTTGGCGAAACTGTTAAAGCAGTAGAAGGTGAAACTAAGGTAGAACGCATCGTAACAGATAAAAATGCGTACGATGTAGATATGGTTGTTCTTGCTGTTGGTTTCCGTCCTAATACAGCCCTTGGAGCTGGTAAATTGGAAACATTCCGAAATGGTGCTTACCTTGTTAATAAGAAACAAGAAACATCAGTTAAGGATGTTTACGCTGTTGGTGATTGTGCTACGGTTTATGACAATGCTCTTGACGATGTCAACTACATTGCCTTAGCTTCAAATGCTATTCGTTCAGGTATTGTCGCTGGACACAATGCCGGTGGTGGTGATGTTGAATCAAACGGTGTTCAAGGATCAAATGGTATCTCTATCTATGGTTTGAACATGGTTTCTACTGGTTTGACTGAAGAGAAGGCAAAACGCTTTGGTTTCAATCCAGCAGTAGTAGAATCAACGGATCTTCAAAAACCTCCCTTCATGAAGGATGAAAATGAAGATGTAACTATCAAGATTGTTTATGATAAAGATACTCGTAAAGTTTTGGGTGCTCAAATGGTTTCACTCATGGATATCTCAATGGGAATCCACATGTTCTCATTGGCAATTCAAGAAGGAGTAACAATTGACCGTCTACAATTGCTTGATTTGTTCTTCTTGCCACACTTTAACCAACCACTTAGCTATATTGCTAAAGCAGCTATCTCCGCTGAATAATATTAAACAGCTAGTTCATATGAATTAGCTGTTTTTCTTTTTAAAATACTAAAAAAACCTCCAACTGGAGGCTTTTATTTAACTAAAGTAAGATTAGTTTTTTGAAGCTTCTTGGAATTCAGGGTTTTTCCATGCTTCATCAATGATAGATTGCAATTCATCGGCAGAAGCCTTCATCTTTTGTTGTTCAGCATCGTTCAATGGGATGTTTACTGGATGTACGATACCGTGTGCACCTACAATAGCAGGTTGACCGATAAAGATGTTGTTTACACCATATTGACCTTCTTGGAATACAGACAATGGAAGTACTGCATTTTCATCGTCAAGGATAGCTTTAGTGATACGAGCAAGGGCTACTGCGATACCGTAGTATGTAGCACCTTTTTTGTTGATAATTGTGTAAGCTGCATCACGAACACCTTCGAACAATTCAACTAATTCAGCTTCTTGAACGTTTTCTTTGTCTTTAAGGAACTCTTCAAGGTTTACACCGGCGATGTTAGCGTGTGACCAAACCGCAAACTCTGAGTCGCCGTGTTCACCCATGATGTAAGCGTGAACTGAACGAGCATCGACATTAAGTTTTTCAGCAAGTGCTTGACGGAAACGAGCTGAGTCAAGTGAAGTACCTGAACCGATAACGCGTTCTTTAGGGAATCCTGAGAACTTCCATGTAGAGTAAGTCAATACGTCTACTGGGTTAGCAGCTACAAGGAAAATACCGTTGAATCCTGATTCAACAACTTGAGTAACGATTGATTTGTTGATTGCAAGGTTTTTACCAACAAGATCAAGACGAGTCTCACCTGGTTTTTGAGGAGCACCAGCAGTGATAACTACAAGGTCAGCATCCGCACAGTCTTCATATTTAGCTGCATAGATTTTTTTAGGTGAAGTGAAAGGAAGTGCGTGGCTAAGGTCAAGCGCATCACCAACGGCTTTTTCAAATAATTGTGGAATTTCGATGATACCTAGTTCTTGAGCGATACCTTGGTTTACAAGTGCGAAAGCGTAAGATGAACCTACGGCACCGTCACCAACAAGGATGACTTTTTTGTGTAGTTTAGTTGCAGTCATGGTCTAAACATCTCCTTAATTTTTTATTGGGTTACCCCATACAATGCTTATTCTACCATTTTAAGTGATGAATGTCACGAAATAATAAGGAATTATTAATTGAAAGCGTTTTAAACAACTGAAATATAAAGCTTTTTATGGTATAATATTATAGAAATTTTCCATTATTTTATGAGAATTTGGAATAATTTGATTGAAAGAAAAGAGGCATTTTTAGAGTGCAAGATAATAATTTAATTGACGTTAATTTAACGTCTGAGATGAAAACGAGTTTTATCGATTATGCCATGAGTGTTATCGTATCTCGTGCACTCCCAGATGTTCGTGACGGTTTAAAACCGGTACAACGTCGTATTCTTTATGGAATGAATGAGCTTGGGGTGACACCTGATAAGCCTCATAAAAAATCTGCCGTATTACCGGGGATGTTATGGGTAAATATCACCCACACGGTGACTCATCTATCTATGAAGCTATGGTTCGTATGGCTCAATGGTGGAGTTACCGTTACATGTTGGTTGACGGCCACGGAAACTTTGGTTCTATGGATGGTGATGGCGCAGCGCTCAACGTTACACTGAGGCTCGTATGTCTAAAATCGCCCTGGAGATGCTCCGTGATCTCAATAAGAATACCGTAGATTTTCAAGATAACTACGATGGTTCTGAACGTGAGCCAATTGTTCTTCCATCCCGTATTCCAAATCTTCTTGTTAATGGTGCTACAGGGATTGCGGTTGGTATGGCGACCAACATTCCACCACACAATTTGGCTGAAACTATAGATGCCGTTAAATTGATGATGGACAATCCTGAAGTCACAACCCGTGAACTGATGGAAGTTCTTCCCGGTCCAGACTTTCCAACTGGTGGTTTGGTCATGGGAAAATCTGGTATTCACCGTGCTTACGAAACTGGTAAAGGCTCTATTGTTCTTCGTTCGCGTACCGAAATTGAAACAACCAAATCAGGTCGTGAGCGCATTGTAGTTACTGAGTTTCCTTATATGGTCAATAAGACTAAGGTCCATGAACACATCGTTCGTTTGGCTCAGGAAAAACGTATTGAGGGGATTACAGCAGTTCGTGACGAGTCTTCTCGTGAGGGGGTACGTTTTGTCATCGAAGTGCGTCGTGATGCATCTGCCAATGTGATCTTGAACAATTTGTTCAAATTAACTCAACTTCAGACAAACTTCAGCTTCAATATGTTGGCCATTGAAAAGGGTGTGCCCAAAATCCTTTCCTTGCGTCAAATTTTGGCTGACTATATTGCTCACCAAAAAGAGGTTGTGGTCCGTCGTACACAGTTTGATAAGGATAAGCTGAAGCACGTGCCATATTTTAGAAGGCCTATTAATTGCGCTTGATCATCTGGATGAAGTGATTACGATTATTCGTAACAGTCAAACTGATGCAGAGGCTCAAGCCGAGTTGATGGCTCGCTTTGAACTCACTGAACGTCAAAGCCAAGCCATTCTTGATATGCGTTTGCGTCGTTTGACCGGTTTGGAACGTGATAAGATTCAAAATGAGTACGATGATCTCCTTGCCTTGATTACTGATTTGGCTGATATTTTGGCAAAACCAGAACGTGTTATTGCTATCATCAAGGAAGAGTTGGATGAAAGTAAGCGTAAATTTGCGGACGCCCGTCGTACAGAGCTGATGGTCGGCGAAGTTGTTTCACTTGAAGATGAAGACCTAATCGAAGAAGAAGATGTCGTTATCACTCTTTCTAACAAGGGATATATCAAACGTTTGGCTCAAGACGAATTCCGTTCTCAGAAACGTGGAGGTCGTGGAGTTCAAGGGACAGGTGTGAACGATGACGACTTTGTTCGTGATATCGTTTCAACAAGCACTCATGATCATCTTTACTTTATGACCAACAAAGGGCGTGTATACCGTCTCAAGGGTTACGAAATTCCTGAGTATGGCCGTACAGCTAAGGGATTACCAATTGTTAATCTCTTGAAGTTGGATGAAGGTGAGACAATTCAAACAGTGATTAATGCTAAGAGCGACGAAGCATCAGATAACAATTACCTTGTTTTTGTAACTCGCCAAGGTTTAGTGAAACGAACTAAAGAAGCAGAATTTAAAAATATCCGTCAAAATGGTTTGATTGCCTTGAAACTCAGAGAAGGTGATGAACTTATCAATGTCTTCTTGACTAATGGTAATGAAGAAATTATTATTGGTACTAAATTTGGTTACAGTGTGCGTTTCAAAGAGGATACTATTCGCAGTATGAGTCGTATGGCTGCTGGTGTTAAAGGGGTAACCCTTCGTGACGGTGACCAAGTCGTTGGTGCAGCAGCTATTACTGAAGACCAAGAAGTCTTGATTATCACGGAAAAAGGTTACGGTAAGCGTACTTCAGCTACTGAATACCCAACTAAGGGGCGTGGTGGTAAAGGTATTAAGACAGCTAATATCACAGATAAAAATGGTAACCTTGCAGGCATTGTGACAGTTTCTGGTGATGAGGATATTATGGTCATAACTGATACGGGTGTTATTATCCGTACTGCAGTTGCTAATATCTCTCAAACTGGTCGTGTAACTCAAGGGGTTAAGGTCATGCGTTTAGATGATACTGCTCGTATTGTCACCTTTGCTTTGGTTGAACCTGAAGAAATTGATTAAGTTACTGAAGACCAATAAAGTGGTGATAACTAATGAGAAAAGATAACAAAAATAAGACCCCTAAAAAGCATCGTAAATGGCTTGAGGTCCTTCGTTGGATCTTGATTGTTGTTCTCTTGGTTGTTGGTTTAGCTTTAATTTTTAATAAATCAATTCGAAACACTATAATTGCTTGGAATACTAATAAATATCAAGTAAGTAAGGTCTCTAAAAAGACCATAAAGAAAAACAAGGAAGCTAAGGCAAGTTATGACTTTGATACGGTTAAATCTGTTAGTACAGAGTCAGTCTTGCAAGCCCAGATGGGTTCTCAAAAACTTCCAGTTGTTGGTGGAATTGCTATCCCTGAGGTTGGTATTAATCTCCCTATTTTCAAAGGACTTGGTAATACAGAGCTTACCTATGGTGCTGGAACTATGAAGGAAAATCAAGTCATGGGTGGAGAAAATAATTATTCATTGGCTAGTCACCATATTTTCGGTATCGCTGGGGCTTCTGATATGCTCTTCTCACCATTAGACAGAGCAAAAAATGGCATGAAGATTTATCTTACGGATAAAAATAAGATCTACACCTATGTTATCAGTGAGGTAAAAATTGTCCAACCAACTGAAGTAGCAGTGGTTGATGACACTCCTGGTAAATCTGAAGTGACTTTGGTAACTTGTACAGATGCTGAAGCAACTCAGCGTACAATTGTCAAAGGGAACTTAGAATCGCAGGTAGACTTTGACAAGGCAAGTTCAGATATTCTTGAAGCCTTCAATAAGTCATACAATCAATTTCAAAGTTAAGAAAAGGCCGTAAGGTCTTTTCTATGGAGGGAAAAAATATTTTTGAAAACAATACATCATGTCGCTATCATTGTTTCTGATTATGATCTATCTCGAGATTTTTATGTTAATAAATTAGGTTTTGAAATCATACGTGAAAATCACCGTCCGGAACGTAACGATTATAAATTAGATCTACGTTGTGGTGATATAGAACTGGAAATCTTTGGAAATAAGACTAGTGATCTAGCCTATGTGGAGCCACCAAAGCGTCTGTCTTATCCTGAGGCGTGTGGACTACGTCATTTAGCTTTTAAAGTGGCTAATATTGAAGAGGTTGTCGAGTCTTTGGAACAAAAAGGTATTTCATGCCAACCTATTCGCAAGGACAGTTTTACTGGGGAAAAGATGACTTTCTTTGCTGATCCAGACGGGCTCCCTTTGGAATTACATGAGTAGTTTTTTTGACCCTATTTTTTTAAGTCATGGTATAATGAATTCACGGCTGAGCTCACACTCGGTCATCTTTTAGGAGATTATGGATACTATTCTATTTTCGAAAGGAAACATACATGAAATTGAAAAAGCTTTTCGTTGCTGGGATGGCTTTCCTAACTTTGGTGACAACCTTTGCCTCAGCTGCTCAAGCAGCCACATCGTCAGATGTCCAAAAGGTTATTGATGAATCTTACGTTCAACCTGACTATGTTATGGGTTATTCTTTGTCAGAGGAAGAGCGTAATCAGACCCTGAACTTGCTAAGTTATGATAGTAGCAAGGATACCAATGTCAAGACATTAACGACTACGGCCTATGCAAATATCATGAATGTTGCAGATGATTCTAGTCTTCAGTTATATTCTTCAGTTAAGATTGCTAAACTAGGTGCTAAGGAAACCTTGAGTGTAGAAATTGTGACACCACAAAATATCACAAAAATCACTCCAGATATGTATCGTAATGCTGCAACGACACTTGGTATTGAACATGCTAAGATTACAGTAGCAGCACCTATTCCAGTAACTGGGGAAAGTGCCTTGGCTGGTATTTATTATTCTCTAGAGCAAAATGGAGCAAAAGTCTCAGATGAAAGCAAAGAGCTTGCTCAGGAAGAGCTTAAAACCCTTTCCCAAATCAATGATGAGAATTCAGGTAAGAGTAACTATGATGCGGATAAGCTTAATGTAGCCATGACTGATATCAAGACGGCAGTTGCTGATAAAGGAAATAAGTTGACTGATGATCAAGCTAAAACGATTGTTCAGCGAACCATCAATAACTACAACCTGAATCTTTCTGATACTCAAATCAATCTTTTGGTGAACTTTGCTTTAAATTTATCTAAGTCATCAATCATTGATAGTGCTAGCTTCAAGTCAAGTCTGAGTTCACTTAAAGCTTCTATCGTTTCAAAAGCGGGTAATACTTTCTCTGGCATCAACTTAAACTTTGATGCTAACCAAACACTTGAGAATAGCAAAAATATTTTCGCACAAATCTGGCAAGCTATCGTAGATTTCTTTACTGGACTTTCTAGGTAGTGAAAGAGCTGTCCATTTGGATGGCTTTTCCTATTTTTTGGCTCTTTGTCAACTGTAGTGTGTTGAAGAAAAGCTAAGATCGAGAAAGGACAAATTTCGTCCTTTCTTTTTATTATGTGACTTTCAGTCCGTCTCTTTCCGTTAGGTGCGAGACAAAACATGACCTCCTGTCTAACGGGGGCGTCATGATTTGAAAAAAGACAGTAAAAAGTGCAAAAATCACTTCCTGTGCTATACGGTAATTGAAATTTTTTTAGTTTGGAGTTAGAACTGTTTCCTCAGTTCTAGCACTTTTTCTTTTTCGTATTCTTGATGTGTTGCGAGAATTTTGTAAAAGATACGAAGCAGCTTATGTGCACAAGCAATGCCGGTTTTCATTTTACTTCCTCTTTGGGAAATTTTGATATAAAAAGATAAAAACGCATTATCTTTAGAATGAGCCTCAATCAATACCGACATGGTCAAAGCCTGCTTGTGATATATCGATTTCCTTGTGTGATGTGTGAGGATTTTTTTAATGTCAGCACTTTCATAGGATTCTGGGCAGAGCCCAGCCCAAGAAGCTAAGTCTGCATCCGATTGAAAAGCCTTCACATCTGGTTCAATCTCAGCTAAATAGTGGCTGCACAAGTTTCACTCACACTAGGAATCGTTTGAAGTAATCTATTTTCTTCAGGGGAACTCCTTTTCGATATAAGCTATTATTTCACTCGTTAATTTATTCATGAGTTTTTGATACAATTGATATTCTTCTAGGCTTTGGTCCAAGAGAAATCGATCCTCCAGAGACAACTTCCCATTCATGGCCTATATTAAATTCTTCGGGACTTGCTTTGACATGCTTGTGAATACAAGCTGTCACATTGTCATAATCAATGAGTTCCCCATTGATAAAGAGCATTAAAAGAGATTGTCCTGTCTTAGAGAAGATAACAGAAAGATAGCTGGTTAGTTTGATATTAGTAGGTTGTAAGAGGTTATGAATCTTATTCTTTATTTGAGTTTGACGTTGTTTGTAAGAACGTAATCTACGAGTGAGTAAACGTAACTGCATTACTTCAGGGTTAGGAATATAAGATGGCTCAATAAGTCCACAACGTCCGAGCTGTGCAATCCATTCGTCATCCTTCATGTCTGTTTTTCGACCAGGTACATTCTTAATATGTTGAGCGTTAGCTAATATCAGATTGAGCTCTGAGTCTGAGAATATATTAAAGCTTTGTTAGTCTCATAGTTCTGAGCGACAAAAGTCAATTCCCCTTTCTTGAACCCAAACTAATCCCAGGACATAACCCTTGGGAGTTTATCAAAATGTTCCTTGAAAGTAAACTGATCAAGCTTACGATAGACAGTGGATGTCGACATACGAAGTCTTCTGGCAATATCCGTTAGTGACATCTTCTCAGTTAGGAGTTGTGAGACCTTTTGGCGGACTAGATTTGAAATTTGGTGGTTTTTCTCAACGATTAATGTCTCAGCCCCCGTGACTTTTCTACAATCTTTACACTGGAAGCGACGTTTCTTCAGACGTAGTAGTGTTGGAGTTCTAGTTTTGCTTGAACCTCGATATGAGTATCCATTTTAAAAACAAGAGTAATGATGTTAGGATCTATCATTCCGATTAATCCTGTGGTATTCTTAATAGATTTCATGAGTTCTTCCTAATGATGGTTTGGTTACTTCTCATTATAGTTTTTATGGGACTTTTTGTCTGCATTCAAAAAGCTCTATAATCTCTACAGTGGTTTTACCCACTACAGAAATTATAGAGCCATTAAAGCTAGCCTAGGCTAGCTTTTATTTTAGTCCGTAGTTATAATCATCATCTTGCATAGCTTCAACAGTACCTAGAAGGTAACCATTACCGACTTGAGAAAAGAAATCGTGGTTTGATGTTCCTGTAGAAATACCATTCATAACGATTGGGTTAACATCGTTAGCAGAATCTGGGAAAAGAGGATCTTGTCCTAAATTCATCAATGCTTTATTGGCGTTATAGCGAAGAAAGGTCATTACTTCTTCGGTCCATCCAACACCGTCATAAAGAGATTTAGTGTAGAGTTCTTCATTTTCATATAATTGATAGAGGAGATCATACATCCATTCACGGAAACTCTCTTGCTCTTTTTCAGGTAATTCGTTGAATCCTAGTTGGAACTTATAGCCAATATAGGTACCGTGAACAGATTCGTCACGGATAATGAGTTTGATAATTTCAGCGACGTTAGCTAGCTTATTATTACCAAGATAATAGAGTGGAGTGAAGAAGCCTGAATAGAAAAGGAAGGTTTCAAGATAAGTTGAAGCAACTTTTTTCTGAAGTGCCGTTCCGTTTTCATAGATATCATTAATGATTTTTGCTTTAGTTTGCAAGTACTTGTTGCTGTTTGTCCACTCAAAAATTTCCTCAATTTCTGATTTAGTATTCAAAGTTGAGAAAATAGAAGAGTAAGATTTTGCGTGAACAGATTCCATAAACTGAATGTTGTTCAAGACAGCTTCTTCATGAGGTGTACGAACGTCTGCTCGAATGGCTTCAACACCCGTTTGAGATTGCATGGTATCTAGCAAGGTCAAGCCGCCGAAAACTTTTCCAACTAAATCTTTTTCTTCAGCTGAAAGTTTACGCCAGTCATCAAGGTCATTTGAAAGGGGAATTCGAGTATCTAACCAAAATTGTTCAGTTAATTTTTCCCAGGTAGATTTATCAATCGCATCTTCGATTTCATTCCAGTTAATGGCTTTATAGTAAGTTTCCATTAGAAACCTCTTTCTTTATTGATATCATTTCTATTTTATCATAATTAAAAATCATGATATAGTTTTTTGAGTTTATCTATTAAAAAAGTCGGCTAACCGACCTTTTTATGCATTTTATAAATAAGAGTAGTGAAGTTGTTAGCCTCAAATCACTATCTTAGATGACACAGCTTTCACACTGGTTAGAGCCAACTTCTTCGCCGTCATCTGTGTAAGTACGGATGTAGTAGATTGACTTGATTCCTTTGTTAAAGGCGTAGTTACGAAGGATAGAAAGATCGCGAGTTGTTAGTTTATTTTCTGTTTTCCATTCGTAAATTTCTTTAGGCAACTCACTACGCAAGAATAGGGTTAATGACAAACCTTGATCAACGTGTTCAGTCGCAGCGGCATAAACGTCGATAACTTTACGCATGTCCATGTCGTAGGCTGAAGTGTAGAAAGGAATAGTGTCTGTTGAAAGACCGTTGGCTGGATAGTAAATTTTTCCGATTTTCTTCTCTTGACGTTCTTCAATACGTTGTGTGATTGGATGAATAGAAGCAGAACAGTCGTTAATGTAAGAGATTGAGCCATTTGGCGCAACAGCCAAACGGTTTTGATGGTAGAGACCATCTTTTTTAACGAGTTCACGTAGTTCCTCCCAATCCTTGGCTTGTGGGATGAAGTGGCCTTCGAAAAGTTCTTTAACACGGTCAGATTTAGGAACGTATTGCCCTGTAACGTATTTATCAAAGTAAGAACCGTCAGCATATTTTGAATTCTCAAAGCCGACAAAGGTTTCTTGACGTTCACGGGCGATATTGTTAGATTCAACTAAAGTCCAGTAGTTCATAAGCATGAAGTAGATATTAGTGAATTCAATAGATTCTGGGCTACCATACTCAATATGGTGTTTAGCAAGGTAAGAGTGAAGCCCCATAGCTCCTAAACCAAAGGTATGAGCTTGTTGGTTCCCATTTTTGATTGATGGAACGGCATCGATACTTGAGCTGTCTGTAACAAAGGTAAGCGCACGTGTCATAGTCTTAATGGAACGACCAAAGTCAGGTGAAGTCATCATGTTCAGGATATTAGTAGATCCAAGGTTACATGAGATATCTGTACCGAGTTTAACAAATTCTTGAGAATCGTTAAGTTCACTTGGTGTTTGAACTTGGAGAATCTCAGAACAGAGGTTGGACATAACAATTTTACCATCAATTGGGTTATGTCTGTTAGCTGTATCAATGTTGATGATATATGGGTAACCAGATTCTTGTTGGAGTTTAGAAATTTCAGTTTCTAACTCACGCGCATTAATCTTAGTTTTGGTGATATTAGGATTGGCAACCAATTCATCATACATAGCTGTAATATCAATGTAGTTATATGGTTTACCGTATTCTTTTTCGATAGAGTAGGGGCTGAAGAGATACATATCTTCATTATTACGTGCTAACTCGTAGAATTTATCTGGTACTGTAACACCTAGTGACAATGTCTTAACACGTACCTTTTCATCAGCGTTCTCTTTCTTAGTTGAAAGGAAGGCAAGGATATCTGGGTGGAAAACATCCAGATAAACAACACCAGCACCTTGACGTTGACCAAGTTGATTTGAGTAAGAGAAGCTGTCTTCAAAAAGCTTCATAACTGGGACAACTCCAGAAGCAGCACCAGCATATCCCTTGATAGGAGCACCAGCTTCACGTAGGTTAGATAGGCTAATACCAACCCCTCCACCAATACGTGATAATTGGAGAGCTGAGTTAATAGAACGACCGATGGAATTCATATCGTCCGTTACTTGGATAAGGAAACATGAAACGAGTTCTCCACGACGACTACGTCCAGCATTTAAAAATGAAGGAGTAGCAGGTTGATAACGTTGGTGAATCATTTCGTTAGCAAGGTCACTAGCCAGGTTTTCATCACCGTCAGCAAAGTAAAGAGCATTAAAAAGAACACGATCTTCAAAACTTTCAAGGTATGTCTCGCCATCGTTTGTTTTGAGAGCATACTGTTGGTAGAACTTGTAGGCTGCCATGAAAGATTGGAAGCGGAATTTTTGAGCATGAATTTCTGCAGACAATTTTTCGATGAAAGCAGGTTCATATTTACTGATGAATTCAGACTCAATATAGTCGTTTTCAATCAAATAATTAATTTTATCTGTGATGCTGTTGAATGCCATTGAATTTGGCTTAACATTTTCAAGGAAAAAGGCACGAAGCGCTTCTTTATCCTTATGCAAAGGAATCTGACCGTTTACAGGACGGTTAATTTCGTTGTTGAGGCGGAAGTAAGAAACATCGCCAAGATTTTTTAAAGACATAATACAGATACCAGGCCTAGTTTAAAGGTTAAAGTTAACATATTAAACTAAGCAAACAAGTTCCTTTCTATATAAAAACTTGATAATTAAAGGATTTCTTTAAGTTTAGCCGGTTGAAAACCTGAAAAGACGATATCGCCTGCTTCAATCACTGGAGCAGCAGTAAAGCCTAGGCTTTTGACGTAATCAATTTTTTCTGGTTGTTCATCGATATTGATTTCTTCGAAATCAGCACCTTCTTTTTCCAAAAATTTTTTTGTCATTTTGCATTGCATACAGTTGTTTTTTGAAAACAATGTAATCTTTGCCATTGCAAATACTCCTTTTTTTAAAGATTTTAAGTGACTAGGTGTCATTTTTTTGACTTTAATAGAATACCCAAAATATTGGGAAAAATCAAGCTAAATATTTTAAGGAATACAATATTTTGTGTTTAGTATTGAAACACAACCCTATATCTTGTGTTTTGAAGGCTTTTTAAGTTTTCTTAAATTAAATAGAATTTATTTATGGAAATGGCTAAAATTCCAACAACTAACTGAAGATGTAATAAAACATCACACAAGAATGCCAATTTTATTTGTTTTTTTAAAAAACAGTGTAGAATAGAGGAAATTTTTTAACTAATGGAGGTTCAAGTATGCAAGAATACTGTTCAAATCTAACTGTAAATGGTAAGATATTCTCTTTTTATGATCTCGAAAAAGCAGCAAAATCCTATGATGTTAAGGTCGAAGAACTACCTTATAGCATTCGAATACTACTTGAAAGTCTCCTCCGAAAAAAAGATGGCATTGATGTTAAGGAATCTCACATTTCTGATCTGATAAAATTTCCGAATTTTCCAACAATTTCTGAGATACCATTTAAACCAAGTCGCGTCATTTTACAAGATTTCACAGGGGTTCCTGTTGTCGTTGACTTGGCCTCAATGCGGGATGCTATAGTGGCTAATGGTGGTAAAGCAGAACTTATTAATCCAGAGATTCCAGTAGATTTAGTCATTGACCACTCTGTTCAAGTCGATTCATATGGATGTGATACAGCGCTTGAAGATAATATCAATCTAGAATTTAAACGTAACAATGAGCGCTACGAATTTCTTAAATGGGCCGAACAATCTTTTGAAAATTACCGTGCGGTTCCACCAGCTACAGGTATTATCCATCAGGTTAATATTGAATTTCTAAGTGATGTCATTATTGAAAAAGATGGGCTACTATATCCCGACTCTATGTTTGGTACAGATAGTCACACAACGATGATTAATGGTATTGGTGTTCTGGGCTGGGGTGTCGGCGGAATTGAAGCTGAAGCAGCTATGCTAGGTGAAGCTTCCTATTTCCCAATTCCAGAGGTTATTGGTGTACATTTAACAGGTGAACTTCCTAAAATTGCTACGGCAACAGACTTGGCTCTCAAGATTACTCAAGTACTTCGTTCTGAAAATGTTGTTGGTAAATTTGTAGAGTATTTTGGTTCTGGCTTAAAGAGCCTATCTCTAGCTGATCGTGCTACAATCGCTAATATGGCACCAGAGTATGGGGCAACTTGTGGTTATTTTCCTATTGATGACGAAACTCTTAACTACATGCGTTTAACTAATCGTGATGAGGAACATATCCAGGTCACTGAAGCCTACACAAAAGCCAATCATCTGTTTTATGACCCAAGTAAAGAAGCCAAGTATACTAAGGTTGTTGAAATTGATTTGTCAACCATTAAACCTTCTATCTCGGGTCCCAAACGTCCACAGGATTTGATTCTCTTGTCCGATGCTAAGCAAGAATTTCAGGATGCAGTGGTACGAGAAGCAGGTGTGCGTGGCTTTGGATTGGACAAGAAGGAGTTAGAAAAAACGGCAAAAGTTGATTTTGAGGATCATTCAGAAACAATTCAAACGGGGCATGTGGCCATTGCAGCGATCACATCATGTACCAATACCTCAAATCCTTACGTTCTTATGGCGGCTGGTCTTTTAGCTAAAAAAGCAGTTGAGAAAGGGTTAAAGGTATCTCCAACGGTGAAGACATCTTTGGCACCAGGTTCTAAAGTTGTTACTGGTTATCTTAAAGCTTCAGGCTTGCAAAGCTACTTAGACAAGCTTGGCTTCAATTTGGTAGGTTACGGTTGTACGACGTGTATTGGTAACTCGGGAGATCTACGTCCTGAGGTAGCTAAAGCTATTGTAGACACGGACTTACTAGCGAGTGCCGTTCTGTCAGGAAATCGTAACTTTGAAGGGCGTATTAATCCTCTCGTAAAAGCAAATTTCTTAGCTAGCCCACCATTGGTTGTTGCCTACGCTTTGGCCGGTAACACCAATATTGATTTGACAAGGGAGCCTTTAGGTTTTGACGACAATGGGCGAGCCGTCTATCTAGAAGATATTATGCCATCACGTGATGAAATTGAAGCTTATGTTGATAAATACGTAACCCGTCAACTTTTCCGAGACGAATACGCTAGTGTCTTCTCAGACAGTGAGAAGTGGAATGCCATTACTACTGAAAAGAGCCAAAATTATAAATGGAATGAGAAGTCTACCTATATTCAAAATCCACCTTACTTTGATGCTTTAGGAGATGATTTGACCATTAAACCATTGAATAATTTGAAGGTATTGGCTAAATTTGGAGATACGGTTACAACAGACCATATTTCTCCAGCTGGTAATATTGCTAGAAACAGTCCAGCAGCACGCTATTTGTCTGAAAATGGTATAGATTATCAAGAATTTAATTCTTATGGTAGTCGTCGTGGAAACCATGAAGTCATGATGCGAGGAACTTTTGCTAATATTCGTATCAAAAATGAGTTGGTAGAAGGAAAAATTGGTGGATATACTAAATATGAAGGTGACATTCTACCCATATACGATGCTGCTATGAAATATAAAGAAGCTAATCGAGATACACTTGTAATTGCTGGTAAGGATTATGGTATGGGCTCAAGTCGTGACTGGGCAGCTAAAGGGGCAAATCTCCTTGGTGTGAAAGTAGTACTTGCTGAGAGTTTTGAGCGTATTCACCGTTCGAATCTAGTCATGATGGGAATTTTGCCGGTACAATTTATGGAAGGAGAAAATGCTGAAACTCTTGGATTGACAGGACATGAGATTTTTAGCTTTGATCTTTCAGAAAATCCAGGTGTTCATGATGTTATTACTGTTACAGCTTCAACACCTGAACAAACCAAAACTTTCAAAGTACTGGTTCGTTTTGATGCAGATGCTGATATTCGCTACTATAAAAATGGTGGTATCTTGCCAATGGTTGTAAGAAAAAAATTGAAGGGAGCCTAAAATGACAACAGTTGAAATTGATGGACTTAAGGATATGATTGCCTGTAATACTAGGATTTCATCTATTATTGATGACCATTTATCCTATGCAGGATATGATATTTCCGAGTTTATGAATAATAAGGCGTCTTTTGAGGAAGTAATTTATCTGCTGTGGAATGGTCATCTTCCAACGCAAATGGAACTCAAGTATTTTGAGACCGAATTACGTAAGAACTATGATATTTCAGATGCTGTAGAACAATGTATTCTTATCCAATCTCGCCCCCATTTACACCCGATGAGTGTTCTTCGTTCAACAGTTTCCCTACTTGGTGTATATAATGTGGATGCTGAGGAAAGATCCATGGAAGCTGTTTATCAGCAAAGCATCGAATTAATGCTAAATTGCCAACTATCATCACGACTTTTGCACGTTTACGTACTGGTAAAATGCCTCTTAAACCACGGAAGGATTTAGGATTTGCAGCGAATTTTCTTTACATGTTGAATGGTGTTGAACCTTCTGAAATTGAAATCGAAGCTATGAATAAGACTTTAATCCTTCATGCTGACCATGAATTGAATGCCTCAACATTTGCTGCGCGAGTCTGTGCTTCAACCCTAACAGATATTTATTCTTGTGTCACGACAGCTATTGGTGCCCTGAAAGGTCCACTTCATGGTGGGGCTAATGAACGTGTCTTTGATATGCTAAAAGAAGTTCGTGAATCTGGTGATGTCAATGCATACTTGCAGGAAAAACTTGATTCTAAAGAAAAAATCATGGGATTTGGGCACCGTGTTTACAAGAAGAAAGATCCTCGTGAGATTTTCTTAAGGGATATGCCAAGAAGTTGACAGAGGGTACAGAGAATGAAGAATTCTTTAATAAGTCTCAAGAAATTGAAGAGTTCATGAGAGATAAGAAAGGATTGATTCCTAATGTGGACTTCTATTCAGCCACTGTATATCATACTCTAGGAATTGACAGCGATATCTTTACACTCATCTTTGCTATGAGTCGAGTTGCCGGTTGGATTGCACATATTCACGAGCAACAAAAAAATAACAAATTGATTCGTCCACGTTCACAGTATATTGGACAAGAAAATATGACTTATATTGCTTTAGAAAAACGCTAGGGAGGAAAAAATATATGGCAGAAAGAATCCTTATGACTAATGGCAAGCTCAAAGTTACTGATAATCCGATTATTCCTTTCATTGAAGGAGATGGTGTTGGACGTGATATTTGGAAGAATGCTCAAGCAATTTTTGATAAAGCGGTAGAAGTATCCTATGGAGGACAGCGTCGTATTGAGTGGCAAGAGCTTTTGGCAGGTAAAAAGGCTTTTGATAAAACAGGTGAGTGGTTGCCGCAAGAAACTTTAGAGGCTATTCGAGAAAGCCTGGTAGCTATTAAGGGGCCACTTGAAACACCTGTCGGAGGAGGAATTCGTTCTTTAAATGTAGCTTTACGTCAAGAACTTGATCTCTACGCTTGTGTTCGACCGGTTCGGTATTTCGAAGGAGTAGCAAGTCCGCTTAAGGAACCAGAAAAAACAGACATTACTATTTTTCGTGAGAATACTGAGGATATTTATGCAGGAATTGAATGGGAAGCAGGAACGGTAGATGTAGAGCGCGTTATCGCTTTTTTTCAAACAGAAATGAATGTCGATAAAATTCGCTTTCCCAAGTCAAGTAGTATTGGAATTAAGCCTATTTCAATAGAAGGAAGTAAACGATTGATTCGTTCAGCTATTGACTATGCTCTTAAGAACAATCTAAAGAAAGTGACATTGGTGCATAAAGGGAATATTCAAAAATTCACAGAAGGTGGCTTTCGTAAATGGGGCTATGAAGTGGCTGAGGAAGAATATAAGGAAGAAATGCTTGCTGGCCGTCTAGAAGTTAATGATATATCGCTGATAATTTTCTACAACAGATTCTTTTGAATCCCGAAAAATTTGATGTTGTTGCATTAACCAACTTGAATGGCGATTATGCAAGTGATGCTCTAGCTGCCCAGGTTGGTGGTATCGGAATCTCCCCTGGAGCTAATATTAACTATCAAACAGGCCATGCTATCTTTGAAGCTACTCATGGAACGGCTCCAGATATTGCGGATCAAGATAGGGCTAATCCTTGCTCTATTCTCTTATCTGGCTGTATGCTTTTAGAATATATCGGTTGGTCTGAAGCAGCTGAACTCATTATAAGTGCTATTGAAAAAAACTTTAAATCAGGGATTTTTACAGCTGACCTAGCCTTTGGAAAACGAGCCTATTCAACCAGTGGTTTCAGCAATCAAATTATCTCAATTATATGATTGTTTTTGCACAAAAATGAAAATTAATGATTGAAAACAATATGAAAGAAATTTTCTGAAAATATTGTGAATAGATAAAGACTGGTGTTTGATTATGGTTTGAAAAATGAAAATTGGAAATAAAATGAGAGATTAGCTTATGAAAAACTTTTATAAAGTGCGTCTTAACCTTGATAATATCAAACAGCTATGTTATAATACTAAATTGTAAGGGTTATCATTGATAACTCAAATATTCCAAATTAAGAAGGAGAGTTCATTATGGCTTCTAAAGATTTCCACATTGTTGCAGAAACTGGTATTCACGCACGACCAGCTACTTTGCTTGTTCAAACAGCAAGTAAATTTGCTTCAGATATCACTCTTGAATACAAAGGTAAAGCAGTTAACCTTAAATCTATCATGGGTGTTATGAGTCTTGGTGTTGGTCAAGGTGCTGACGTAACTATTTCTGCAGAAGGTCCTGACGCTGATGATGCAATTGCAGCAATCGCAGAAACAATGACAAAAGAAGGATTGGCATAAAAATATGACAAAAATGCTTAAAGGAATCGCGGCATCTGATGGTGTTGCAGTTGCTAAGGCATATCTACTTGTTCAACCAGACTTGTCATTTGAAACTGTTACAGTTGAAGATATAAGTGCAGAAGAGGCTCGTCTAGATGCTGCTCTAGCGGCGTCGCAAGACGAGCTTTCTGTTATCCGTGAAAAAGCAGTTGAAAGCCTTGGTGAAGAAGCAGCAGCCGTTTTTGATGCTCATTTGATGGTTCTTGCTGATCCAGAAATGACTGGTCAAATCAAAGAAACTATCCCGTGCTAAACAAGTTAATGCCGAAGCTGCTTTGACGGAAGTAACGAACATGTTTATCGCGATCTTTGAAAGTATGGATGATAACCCGTACATGCAAGAACGTGCAGCGGATATTCGTGACGTTACTAAACGTGTGCTTGCAAACTTGCTTGGTAAGAAATTGCCAAACCCAGCAACAATCGATGAAGAATCAATCATTGTTGCTCATGACTTGACTCCATCTGATACAGCTCAGTTGAATAAAAAATTTGTAAAAGCTTTTGTTACTGATATCGGTGGACGTACTAGTCACTCTGCAATTATGGCTCGTACACTTGAAATCGCAGCAGTCCTTGGAACAAACAACATAACTGAACTTGTTAAAGATGGTGACATTTTAGCGGTTTCAGGTATTACCGGTGAAGTTGTTATTAATCCCACTGAAGAACAAATTGCTGAGTTTAAAGCAGCTGGTGAAGCTTACGCCAAACAAAAGGCAGAATGGGCTCAACTTAAAGATGCTCCAACAGTTACTGCTGATGGAAAACACTTCGAGTTAGCAGCAAATATCGGTACACCTAAAGACGTTGAAGGTGTTAACGATAATGGTGCAGAAGCAGTTGGTCTTTATCGTACAGAATTCTTGTATATGGATTCTCAAGATTTCCCAACCGAAGAAGACCAATATGAAGCATACAAAGCAGTTCTTGAAGGTATGAATGGTAAACCTGTTGTTGTTCGTACAATGGATATCGGTGGGGATAAAGAACTTCCTTACTTTGACCTTCCTAAAGAATGAATCCATTCTTGGGTTACCGTGCATTACGTATTTCTATCTCTGAAACTGGTAACCAAATGTTCCGTACTCAATTACGTGCCTTGCTTCGTGCATCTGTTCACGGTAAATTGCGTATCATGTTCCCAATGGTTGCTTTGTTGACTGAGTTCCGTACTGCTAAAGGTATTCTTGAAGAAGAAAAAGCTAAATTGGTTGCTGAAGGTGTTGCCGTTGCAGACGACATCGAAGTAGGTATCATGATTGAAATCCCAGCTGCAGCAATGCTTGCTGACCAATTTGCTAAAGAAGTTGATTTCTTCTCAATTGGTACAAACGACCTTATCCAATACACAATGGCTGCTGACCGTATGAATGAACAAGTTTCATACCTTTACCAACCATATAACCCATCAATCCTTCGCTTGATTAACAACGTTATTAAGGCAGCTCACGCTGAAGGTAAATGGGCTGGTATGTGTGGTGAAATGGCCGGTGATCAAACTGCTGTTCCACTCCTTGTCGGAATGGGCTTGGATGAGTTCTCAATGTCAGCTACATCAATACTTCGTACACGTAGCTTAATGAAGAAACTTGACACAGCTAAAATGGAAGAATACGCTAACCGTGCACTTACTGAATGTTCAACAATGGAAGAAGTTCTTGAACTTTCAAAAAAATATGTTAACGTAGATTAATCAAAAAAAGTGGAGGCTTGAGCTTTCACTTTTTTATATCTGGCTCTTTGTCAACTGTAGTGGGTAGATGAAAAGCTAAATTCTTGAGAGGACCAGTTTGGTCTTCTCTTTTTTAATATTTACTGCCATCAAAATCCGTTTCTTAAAGTTTTCAAAGTTCCTGAAGC
>ENA-OQBT01000205-OQBT01000205.1-human-gut-metagenome-genome-assembly--contig:-NODE-205-length-41336-cov-4.908224_pt1 | contig 41336 bp, 54 predicted proteins | sample MGYA00242749_ERZ504557 | MGnify/ENA primary metagenome ERZ504557 (study PRJEB26092, sample SAMD00036243) | human gut metagenome | host: Homo sapiens | study: EMG produced TPA metagenomics assembly of... | reverse complement strand
ATGAAGAAGATGTGACGGATTACGAACAAGAAGAAAACAACTATACTATAACCATCAAAGGTAACGTGAAGTTGTGGAAATGGCCGGCCCCACAAAAAACAGCGAAGGGGGAAAGAAAATGAGTAAAAATGAAATACCGAAACAAGATCCGAAACAGAAAAAGGGTCTTACAAATGCCCTGAAATATTTCTTTGGTGTTGGTGATGCCGGATTTGTTCTTATGAGTAATATCGAGACATTTTACTTTATGACATTTCTGACGGATCTGGCAGGCTTTGCAGCTGGTGTAGCTGGTGTGATCAATTCCGTATTTACCATTGTTGATGCATGTCTGTCCTGGCTTTACGGAGGAATCATCAATGGCACAAAAGCAAAGAAATGGGGGCGTTATCGTTCCTGGCTGATCATGGTTCCGTGGATGGTGCCGTTTCTGTACGCATTCATGTTCATACGTGTCAGTGATAATGAATGGCTTTCGGCAGTGGTGATCATTGCCGCATCCATCGCATCTCATGTGGCATGGAATTTCAGCTATGTTGCCAATGCAACCCTGATCAGTATTGTTGGCAAAACACCGGAAGACAAAGCAACGCTTGCATCCTCCAGGGCAACCTGGAATAACATAGGCGGTCTATTGTTTTCCTATATGGGTCTTCCATTTGCAACACTTCTTGCCGGATATGTCGGTGAGAAAAATAAATTTGCAGCAGCAGCTTTCTGCCTGGGTATTCTGATGGTCGTAACCTATTTTGCCCATTTCAAGATGACGGAAGGCTATGAAGAGATTGAAACAGAAACAGCAGGAAAGAAAAATGACAAAACAAAGATCACGATCAGAGAGATGTTTGCTTCCCTGTTTCAGAATCCGCCTCTTATGGTCCTGATGCTGGCAGACCTTGCAAAATGGTGTGTGAAATTTGTAACAGCAGCATCTGCTATTTACTATTTCAGGGATGCAATGGGAAATCCGGGACTGATGACCACTTATCTTCTCTGTGTTGCCATCGGTGCCATCATCGGAGCTTTTTCCATGAGATACATTGCAAAAGCAATATCGTCCCGTACAACTATGATCATTGCTTATGCAGGAATGGCAGTATCACTGTTCCTTGTATATATTTTCTATGGAAATGCAATGACAGTGATCGCCCTTATGACACTTGCCCAGTTCTTCTATGGTATGGCTTTTGCAGCTTCACCTGCACTTTATGCGGACACTGTAGTGTATGCAACATGGAAGAGCGGAAAAGATGCATCCGGATGGATCATGGGATTACAGAATCTTCCGCTGAAGATTGCCGTATTCTTAAGAGGAACGATCCTCAGCGCCTGTCTTGTGGCGGTAGGCTGGAAATCCGGAGTTGTTCTTGAGGGAACGGCCCGTCAGGGAATGACGATTTCCTTTGCACTTGTTCCAGCTATTTTCTGTCTGGCAGGTCTTCTGCTTCTGGTGTTTGGATTTAAGATCACAAAGGAAAAGGTTCTTCAGTATCAGGCTGAGATTGACGCAAGATCATAAAGATAAGTGATCGGGTATTTTGAAAGATCACAGGATAATAAAGGAGGAAGCATTATGTTGAAAGCATCGGAGATTTTACTTGAAACGATAAAAAAGGACGGCAGGCCGGAACGACTTCTGAGACAGTATGAGGGTGCGACCTTTTACCCGCCGAACCCGGCAAATAATTATGTGCGTGGAAACCGTCACCGTGGTATGGAGCCTATGAAGGATCTTTTCGGGACTGAGATCCTCTGGCCCCAGGAACAGCTGGCTGCAATGCCACATGTAACAGAGGACAACAAGGTCATTGATGATATCACAGAATGGAAAGAGCAGCTGGTGATCCCGGATATTGTCGGTCAGTGCTCGGATCCGGCTTTATGGGAACCATTTAAACAGAAGGCACAGGAGATAAAGGATTCAGGAAGCCTTTTCATGGCATTTATGCTACAGGTGTTTTTGAGAGGCTTCACTTCCTGATGGGATTTGAGGATATGCTGGTGAACTTCCTTCTTGAGCCGGAGGATATGATGGATCTCTGCAATGCCATTGGGGAGTACCGTTTTCAGCTTACAAAGCTGATCGTTGATAATCTCCACCCGGATATCATCCTTTCCCACGATGACTGGGGTTCCAAGCAGTCCCTGTTCATCAGTCCGGACACATGGAGAGAATTTATCAAACCACAGTATGAAAGATCCTATAAATATATGAAAGACCATGGAGTGATCGTCATGCATCACGCAGATTCCTTCATGGAACCGATCATAGAGGATATGGTTGATCTTGGGATTGACATCTGGCAGGGAACACTTCCGCAGAATGATATTCCGAAGCTCCAGAAACAGCTGAACGGAAGAATGACACTTATGGGCGGAATCGATGCTTCGATCGTAGACCGTGTGGATTCCACAGAAGAAGAGATCCGTAAGGAGGTCAGAAGAGCATGTGAGGAGTATGCACCACACGGACATTTCATTCCATGTATTACCTATGGAGGTCCCGGTTGTCTGTTCCCTCATGTAGATTCAATTATTGATGACGAGATTGAAAAATATAATAAGGAGCATTCCTGTAATTAATTAAAAGCGCCAATTGAATAAAAAAGAACCTCAAGGTATGATTGAGTTGCATCTTGGCGGATGTAAACAAAACAATCAAGCACTGGAGGTTCCAAATGAATTATACACAGAATGAAAAGATTGAGCAAGTAACAGATTCAACAATGGTTGTCGGAGTTGATATCGGAAGCCAGATACATTATGCAAGAGCTTTTGATAACAGAGGACGCGAACTTACAAAACGTATTTTTTCTTTTCATAACGATCTGGAAGGGTTCAATTCTTTCAGCCTTTGGGCAGAGACACTTAAGACTGAGAATAAAAAGATTGCAGTTCTGATAAGAGACCTGGTATACAGCCGTGACGGGATCATGAAGCAGCACAACATATCTGCAAACAGGATTCAGAGATGGCTTGCAATACATTTCTCGGAATATCTGGGATTATATACACGATTTGATGCAATAAGCGGCCTGGCAGTGCTTGAAAAAGCACCATTGCCAAAAGATGTGATTGCGCTTGGAGCAAATGGGATCTGAAAGATCTGGCATGATAAAAAGATGCGTGGCAGAGGAGTTACTGAAGATAGGGCAAAGACCCTGGTTGAAGCTGCGCACAACAGTGTTGGACTTGACGGAGGGATTGGAACAAAAAGTGAATTATATATGCTGCTCAGGTTTCCAGCACGGTTTATCTTTACGGAGAACCGAAGACAAGTACCGTCTGGGCATCTATTGATCTGAAGCAGCGGCAGCTTTTTGATCTGGATTAAAATTTACATAATCTTTATTTGATTATTTGAAAAAACAGTGCTATAGTAAAGTTGGTTCCGGTAAACGGATGATTTATGGATCCCAGAAGAGGACCGGGCGGAACCAAATTACTGTTGGCCGGTCAGGATCTGGATCAGGAAAGAAGGAAGAGGGAAAAAATTGCGTAAAAAATCACATATACTGTTAGGCAGATACCTGGCTGACCAGATGTCTGAGGTGTACAGTCTCCAGCAGCACAGAAAAGCGTTTTGCCTGGGCAATATCATGCCTGATCTGAAACCATCGTTTCTCACCACCAGACATGAGTTTTTCGGAACATTCGATCACCTCCAGAATAAGATGAGGCGCTTGTCGAGAAGAACCCGGAGGAAGAGAATGCCAGAGTATACTGGAGAAGATTCGGTGAGGTCATGCATTATATGGCTGATTATTTTACTTTTCCTCATAACAAAACATACAAAGGAAATCTTGCAGCACATAATTCTTATGAAGCTGAGCTGAAGAACCGCCTGAGAGAATGTATCCTCAGCGGCGCAGCAGACAGCCAGCTGGAAGAAGCGAAGCAGTTTGAAAGCTTTGAGGAACTTGTGGAATATATCCGTGAGCGTCATGCATATTATCTGGAAAGCCCGCGGTGCATTGCCGATGACATCCGTTTTATCCTTCGGGTGTGCTATCAGGTTGTACAGGGGATTTTTCAGCTCTGTGTCAGAAAACAGTTTCATATGGGCGGACAGCGGCAGTGACTGTCTGACAGTATATAAAAAGCCGCAGTGTGTGAGAGCACTGTGGCTTTTTACGTTATGGTAAACTCTAAAAAATCTTACAAAAATGTGAATAAAAAGTGAAAAATAGATGAATTGAAGGAGATATCCTACCAGAACAGTTGATTTCACGATTTTCGTATGCTAAAATAAATTGAATTAAACTTTAAGTTATCAAACGGTTTAAGGCAGACCTTTATTATAGGGGAAGTAAAGGGATGTTCAAGGAAAGAAGGGAGCATCTTAATAAATATGAAGAACAAGTACCTGAATAAGTTTTTTTGCATCACGATGTTATCAGCTATGGTACTGGCAATTCCAACCGGAGTAAAAGCCGCCGAGGAAGCAGATAATGTTGTTGCTGAGGAAGGTGTTTCAGGAGACGGGAGCGAGGTAAGTGAACCGGAACCAGAAGTTCCGGCAGAACCGGTGCCGACAGCTGCACCGGAACCGGAAATAACTGCTGCACCGGAACCGGAACCAACTACAGCGCCGGAGCCAACAGATACACCGGCACCTGCGCCGACGGAAACACCGGAGCCAACTGCAACACCTGCGCCGACAGCGACACCTGCACCAACGGCAACACCGGAACCGACAGCGACACCTGCACCAACGGCAACGCCGGAGCCAACCGCAACACCTGCACCGACGGCAAGACCGGCCAGGGATGACTCTGCAAAGGTACAGGCGGTGATCCGGAAGATCAAAGCACTGGCAGGCAGAACGATCACAGCAGCAGATAAAGCGGAGATAGATAGCGTACGTGCAGCTTATGAGGCACTGTCTAATACAGAAAAGGCCAAGGTTACGAATTATAAGATCCTGACTGAGGCAGAAGCCAAGCTTGCAGCTGTCGACAAGAACGACAGTGATAACAAAAAAGACAACAAAAAAGATGATAGCAGCACGGAAGATAACAAGAATACAGAGATCACAGATGGAAATAACGCCACAGCAACACAGATCGGAGATCCTGTTTATGTGACAAATATGGTATCCAATCTCCATGCGGGCAAGGATTTTTATCTGGATAGTCTTAAGAGCAATTATCATCTGTCCTTCTCTGATGATTTTGCTTCTGTCATGGAAGAGATCGAAAGAGAATATAAAGAGAAGAACAAGCTTACCGATACGGAGAATACACTTCTGGTAAGAAACTGGCAGGATATCCTTGCTGTTTATATTTACGAAAAGAGCAAAGCAGGAGCAACGTCATTTACATTGGATGCATCCTGCAAGGATGATCTGGCAAGGATTTTTGCGGAGATGAACCCCATCGTCAGGGACAAGCAGGATATTACCAAGATATCCTACGGAAATCGCAAGATCAACTACTACATCAAGAAGAACAATATTGCAAAGGAAGACAGAAGCGTCCTTAAGAAATATGTGGAAACAGACTGTAAGCTTCTCTGTGCGGTAGTTACCGCATCCAAGGGCTTTGTCCGTGAAAGCGTGGGAGACAATGTTTCTGAGGATCGTGTAGATGTTATCACCGCAGCGTATTCACTGGTTGGTAAGGTCGGATATTTCTGGGGCGGTAAATCTACGGTGATCGGAGAAGATCCAGCTGGGGCTCCGTTGAGAAGGTATCTGCAGACGGCAGCAGAAGCTCCGGTACGCTCCGTGCATATGGTCTGGACTGCAGCGGCTTTGTTACCTGGGCAGTGATCAATGGATATAAGGATCAGGGAATGCAGGCAGCAGTTGGAGACGGAACCTCTGACCAGTGGGAGAAGGCCGGTGTTGTCAGCGAAGCAGATGCACAGCCAGGAGATCTGGTATTCCAGAGAGGACCGGAAGCAGGAAGCAACAACCACGTTGGTATCCTGTGCGGAAAGACGGATTCCGGCGACTGGATCGCAGTACATTGTTCCTCAAGCAAGAATGGTGTAACGGTTGGTGAGGCATACAGTGCAAGCTTCCGTTATATCAGAAAGCCATCCTTCTATCAGGATACAACAGCGGAGGAAAATAAGACCACAGCTACAGAGAATGATGTTCTGACAGAGGAGAGTGCAGAAAAGCTCCTCACGGATGTGGTTAGATCTGATGCACTGAAGGATGCACTGGCATCCGGTGATACTGTTTCCAGTGACCTTCTTGCAGATTTTAAGAATAAGGCTTTGCAGGAGGATGAGGAAGAAGATGAAGTTGAGACGCTGACTCTGGATCAGGAGACCATGGACGATGCAGTGGATACATTTGATGATGATGTAGAAACACTGGAAATGGAAAACTAAGGGACAGCGATTGAAGATAAGGGCAGTCTCCCACGGGAGGCTGCCCTTTCTTACAATCGCTGCTTCAGACATAGGACATGATATTATGAAAAAAAGAAATTTCTGCCCCATGGCAGCCGCAGTGCTTACAGCTGCAGTGATCCTTCAGCCCTTTAGCACTTCGGCAGGGGCACTGGGTCAGATCCGCTCCATAGCAAAGAGCATTATTTCAGGCGAACCAAAGGAAGTAGAGGAACTGCGTCAGATGGAGGTTGCCAGAGCGAAGAAGGGCATCAGGAATATTATTTCAAACAGCTTACGGAAGAAGAGCAGAGAGTATATCGGGAGCTGCTGAAAGGAATCCGTGCCCGGGAAAAGGAGTTTTATCTGACAATCTCCGATGATGACAGTATTGACAGAAGCTATCATGCAGTATTGAAAGACCACCCGGAGATATTCTGGGTCCACAATCGTGAAAAAATCTACAAAACTACGTATTCAGACAGTGATTATTGCGTTTTTACTCCAGGCTATACTTATACAGACGGCGAGATCGATGAGATACAGACGGCGATGGAGCAGAGCTTTCAGGAGGTCAGAGCCCTGATCCCGGAGGATGCCGGTGACTACGAGAAGGTACGCATTGTTTATACGTATGTTATTGACCATACCCAGTATCAGACCGGGGAGGATGATCAGAGCATAGCAGGTGTTTTCTGGAAAAAATCCGCAGTCTGTGCCGGATATGCAGGAGCTGTCCAGTATCTTCTGGAAAGGCTGGATATTCCCTGTATTTATGTGGACGGAAGCACAAAAGGAAGTACAGAGGGTCATGCATGGGATATTGTAAAAATAGGCCAGGAGTATTATTATGTAGATGCTACCAATGGGGATCAGCCGGATTTTTTAAATGGAGATGCCGCACAGCTGGAAGAACATAAGACGATCATTTACGATTATCTCTGCCCTTTCCCGGAAGAATATGAAAAAACCTATACACCATCGGAAGAACTGACAGTTCCGGCATGTACTGCGAAGGATCTGGATTTTTATGTGCTGAACCAGGGGTACTTTGAAGATTACAGCTGGCAGGACATATATGATTATTGTAAGATGAGACTGGATAATGGTGCGGCTGTAGTGCGTTTCAAGTTTGGCAGTCAGGAAGCTTTTTCCGAAGCCTGTCAGGAACTGCTGGATGATGGCGTGGTACAGAATGTGGCACAGTATTATATGAAACTTCACGGACTTGGTCAGGTGGAGTATCATTATGGAGTGATGGATAATTTTTATACCATATATTTTATTTTCTGAAACATCTTCGGGAAGATTTCCGGAGGTTTTGGAAAGAGAGGAGTAAGTTATGAATATGGATATGTTGTCAAGAGGATTTGACATACTGCAGAGAGCAGGAGGTATGGAACAGATCAGCCAGCTGCTGGTGATCGTATATGGAGTGCTCTGCGTTTTCGGGCTTTTGAACTGTATCCTGGGATATCGTATCCTCCGGTTCTGGATGATGATCTTTGGATTTATCATCGGAGCAGGCGCCGGCTTTGGTGTAACCTATATGTCCGGTGTTCAGGATAAAATGGTGATCGCAGGTGCCATGGCGGGACTGGGGATCGTACTGGCTGTTGTTTCGTTTCTGATCTACAGGGCAGGAATCTTTGTACTGGGATTTGGTATCGGAATAACATTGAGTATCTATCTGATTCATCCGACCAGTTCTTTTTCTTTTTCCTGTGCATCCTTATCGGCGTGGGACTGGGAGTACTTGCTATGCGTTATGCGAAAGGAGTGATCATTGTCGGAACCAGTATACTGGGTGGTGTTCTGGCAGGATTATCCATTGCAAAGATCGCAGGGCTGGCGCAGTTTCCATATGGCGTCGGTATGGCAGCGGGAATTGCGATCCTTGGTATGCTTATCCAGTTCGCCATCAACAAAGACCGATACGATGAGGAAGATGACGAAGAAGAGGATGACGACGATGGAACTCTGCCGGAGGAGACCAGGAAGCCGGCAGGAAGGGACCGTAGAGGAAACAGTCGTGAATACACCTCTGACCGTAACAGGGACGATCACAGATATACATACGAAAACCGGGCAAACGATGACCGGGAAAGCCGGGGTGAAAGACGTTCCCGCAGACCATCTGACAGAGAAGGACGCAACTCTGACAGACGAGAAAGAAATTATGCAGACAGCCGAAAAAGATCCGGAAGCGAAAGAAACAGCAAAGGCAGTTCCACTGAAAGAAGAAGCACTTCCGGAACCTCCGGCAGAAACAGAACCTCCGACAGAAATTATGCTTCGGATGACAGAAGAGGCCGCAGATACAGTCAGAGCAGCACTAGGGAACGAAGGAATGCAGGAACGGGAAGCAGATCCCGCTATGCAGATCCGGAGGATCATGAAGACTATGATCGTTTTGATGAGTCGGAAAACAGGGACAGCTATAAAGATTTTGAAAAACTGCAGCAGAAAAGACGTCGGATGGATATTGAAAATATGGCGGATTTTGATGAGCAGGAAGAATATGGAAATTACAGGGATGATCCGGATCTGATGAATGATGAGGATCTGGATGAGCTTGATGAGTGGAAAGACAACTGAGAAAAATCCGAGGAGTGACAGAAATGGGAAAAGAAGCCAAAACAAACGCAATGAGAATGCTGGATCGAAAAAAAGTAAAATATGAAGCGATCGCATATGACTGTGGAGAGTTCATAGATGGGATCCACTGTGCAGACATCACAGGAGCCCTCATGATCAGTCCTTTAAGACCCTGGTCATGGAAGGGAAAAGCGGCGGCTACTATGTGTTTGTAGTTCCGATTGAGAAAGAGGTGGACCGTAAGGCAGCCGCAAAGTCTGTAGGCGAAAAAACAGTAGATATGATCCATGTAAAGGATCTTACAAAGATCACGGGCTATATCCGCGGAGGCTGCAGCCCTCTTGGAATGAAAAAAAATTATCCGGTGGTGTTTGATCAGTCTGCTGAAAACTTTGATGAGATCTATGTAAGTGGTGGAAGAGTAGGCCTTACCCTGAAGGTACCGCTTAAAGATCTTCTGGATGTAACACAGGGCAAGCTTGCTCCGATCACCATGGAGTAAGCGCATATAAAACAGATAAAAAACTCCCCTAACTGCCTGTAAAGGCGGAAGCAGGGGAGTTTTTTTATTACAGAAGCATGGGATTTAGTTATCCTGTGCGTCCTCTTCGTTAACCTGGAATACGTGACGCTTCTTGGCCATTTCGTCGCTGGCAAGATACTCGTCGTAAGTGGTGATCTTGTCTACCAGCTTGCCGTTAGGAAGGATCTCCATGATGCGGTTTGCAGTTGTCTGTACAAACTGGTGATCGTGTGAGGTGAAAAGGATCACTCCCGGGAATTTGATCAGTCCGTTGTTCAGTGCTGTGATAGACTCCATATCCAGATGGTTGGTTGGCTCATCCAGGATCAGGATATTGGCACCGGAGATCATCATCTTGGAAAGAAGACAGCGAACCTTTTCACCACCGGAAAGAACACGGACACGTTTTACACCATCCTCACCAGGGAAAAGCATACGGCCAAGGAATCCACGGACGTAGGTTGCGTCCTTGATCTCGGAGTACTGTGTCAGCCAGTCGGTGATAGTAAGGTCGTTATCGAATTCCTGTGTGTTATCCTTCGGGAAATATGCCTGGGAAGTGGTAACGCCCCATTTGTAATTTCCTTCATCCGGCTCCATTTCACCTGTAAGGATTTTGAAGAAGGTTGTGATGGCCTGCTCGTTGGCACCCACAAAGGCAACCTTATCTTCACGACCAAGAGTGAAGGAAATGTTGTCCAGAACCTTTACTCCATCAATGGTCTTGGACAGATTTTCCACCATGAGGACCTCGTTTCCAATCTCACGGTTCGGGCGGAAGTCGATGTATGGATATTTACGGCTGGAAGGACGCATGTCATCCAGCTGGATTTTTTCCAGGGCACGCTTTCTGGAAGTCGCCTGCTTGGATTTGGAAGCATTGGCGCTGAAACGGGAGATGAACTCCTGGAGCTCTTTGATCTTCTCCTCTTTCTTTTTGTTGGCCTCTTTCATCTGCTTGATCAGAAGCTGGCTGGATTCAAACCAGAAGTCGTAGTTTCCGGCATAAAGCTGGATCTTGCCATAATCGATATCAGCAGTATGTGTGCAGACCTTGTTCAGGAAATAACGGTCATGGGATACTACGATAACCGTATTGTCAAAATTGATCAGGAACTCCTCCAGCCATTCGATAGCAGGAAGATCCAGGTGGTTGGTCGGCTCATCAAGAAGAAGGATATCAGGATTTCCGAAAAGAGCCTGTGCAAGAAGAACCTTGACTTTCATACTACCGGTAAGGTCTGCCATCTGTGTATAGTGGAACTCGGTGTCGACTCCGAGACCGTTGAGAAGAGTAGCAGCATCGGACTCTGCTTCCCATCCGTTCATTTCTGCAAACTCACCCTCAAGCTCGCTGGCACGGATGCCATCTTCGTCTGTGAAATCTTCCTTTGCGTAAATGGCTTCTTTCTCTTTCATGATCTGATAGAGTCTTTCATTACCCATGATGACAGTATCCAGAACCGGATAAGCATCATATTTGAAGTGATCCTGCTGTAGGAAAGAAAGTCTCTGACCGGGGGTGATCACAATGTCGCCCCTTGGTAGGCTCAAGCTGACCGGAAAGGATTTTGAGGAATGTAGATTTTCCTGCGCCGTTGGCGCCGATCAATCCATAACAGTTACCCTCTGTAAATTTGATGTTAACGTCTTCAAACAGCGCTTTTTTTCCAACGCGCAGTGTGATGTTATTTGCTGAAATCATATCATACCTCTTTTTTCATTAAATAAATATCGTTTCAATTACATACGAAAGCATTACAATCGTTTCCTATTGTACCGTAAACTGAAAAATTTGCAAGCTGTATTTTCTTTTTTTCGGCTAAATAAAGGAAAAACAGGGGATTACTATGAATCACAGGAAAATAATAACCTTTTATTATATAAAAAAATGGGTTATACTGTCGTATGTGGTAATGAAGTATTCCGGGGATATGGATATCCGGCTCTCTGGCACATCAGAAACACCCAGGAACGTGGCAGATCGGATGGAATGCGGAAACTATCATAAATCAGCAGCTTAGTTGAACAGAAGAGAGGTTAAAAATGTTTATCACCAGAGAAAGCGATTATGCGATGCGGGTTATCCGCGCATTGATGTGGGAGCCGCGTTTGAGCGTCAGCGAGATCTGTGAGAGGGAATCGATCACAGCACCCTTTGCATACAAGATACTGAAGAAGCTTCAGAATGCAGGCTCGTGGAAGGATACCGCGGAGTTCATGGCGGTTACGCGCTGAAGAGAGATCCGGAAGAACTGTCATTATATGAGATATACAGTGCGATCGATCCGGATATGTCCATCATTGAGTGCCTGAATGGCACATATCAGTGTCCAAGGAACGGACAGGACGGAGTTCCCTGCCATGCACATGATGAGCTTCAGGAGATCCAGGATCAGCTGTGGACAATGCTCCGTCGGAAATCCATGAAGGATCTTTTCGGAAAAGAGGAGAAGTGATTCCCGGATGTGAGTTGGGATAAGCGTATGAGATGATAAGGAGAGCAGTTTGGAGAGGAAAAATTCCGAACAGCTCTTTTTTATTTGTGAAAAAGATAACGGCGTTTGTACAGGATAATATACAAAAAACAATGAAAGAAAATGGACATAACTGGGAATCTATGATATAATAACCAATGGAATTTTAGGCCTTCATAAGCTAAATAATATATTTTTTAACAAACCTTTAAGGAGGAAAAAACAATGGCAAGAAAGATGAAAACCATGGATGGTAACCATGCAGCCGCTCATGCATCATACGCTTTTTCTGATGTAGCTGCTATTTACCCGATTACCCCTTCATCTGTAATGGCTGAGGCTACAGACGAGTGGGCAACTCAGGAAGAAAGAACATCTTTGGACAGGAAGTACAGGTTACAGAGATGCAGTCTGAGGCAGGTGCAGCAGGTGCCGTTCACGGTTCTCTGGCAGCAGGTGCCCTGACTACAACCTACACAGCTTCCCAGGGTCTTCTGCTTATGATCCCGAACCTTTACAAGATCGCTGGTGAGCAGCTTCCGGGAGTTATCAACGTATCTGCCCGTGCACTTGCTTCCCACGCACTTTGTATTTTCGGTGACCATTCCGACGTTATGGCCTGTCGTCAGATGGATGTGCAATGCTTTGTGAGTCTTCTGTACAGGAGGTTATGGACCTTACACCGGTTGCTCATCTTGCAGCAATCAAAGGAAAAGTTCCATTCATCAACTTCTTCGACGGATTCCGTACATCTCATGAGATCCAGAAGATCGAGACATGGGACTATGAAGATCTGAAAGATATGGCAGATATGGACGCGATCGCAGAGTTCCGTAACCGTGCTCTGAACCCGAACCATCCATGTCAGAGAGGTTCCGCTCAGAACCCGGATATCTTCTTCCAGGCAAGAGAGGCATGTAATCCATATTATGACGCTCTTCCGGCAGTTGTTCAGGAGTACATGGACAAAGTTAACGAGAAGATCGGAACAGATTACAAACTGTTCAACTACTACGGAGCTGCTGACGCTGAGCACATCATCGTAGCTATGGGTTCCGTAAACGATACCATCGAGGAGACCATCGATTACCTTATGGCAGCTGGCAAGAAAGTCGGTGTTGTTAAAGTTCGTCTTTACAGACCATTCTGTGCACAGGCTCTTATCGATGCAATCCCGGATACAGTTAAGCAGATCTCTGTTCTTGACAGAACAAAAGAGCCAGGAGCTCTTGGCGAGCCTCTGTATCTTGATGTTGTTGCAGCTCTTCGCGACAGCAAGTTCAGCGATGTTAAGATCTTTACAGGACGTTACGGACTTGGTTCCAAAGATACAACACCTGCACAGATCGTAGCAGTATATGAGAACACTGAGAAAGAGAAATTCACAATCGGTATCGTTGATGATGTTACAAACCTTTCTCTTGAGACAGGCGCACCACTTGTTACAACACCAGAGGGAACAACAAACTGCAAGTCTGGGGACTTGGAGCTGATGGTACTGTAGGTGCTAACAAGAACTCCATCAAGATCATCGGTGATAACACAGACATGTACGCTCAGGCTTACTTCGATTATGACTCCAAGAAGTCCGGCGGTGTTACAATGTCTCACCTTCGTTTCGGTAAGAAACCGATCAAATCCACATACCTGATCCACAAAGCAAACTTCGTTGCATGTCATAATCCGTCCTATGTTAACAAATATAACATGGTACAGGAGCTTGTTGACGGAGGTACATTCCTTCTGAACTGTGCTTGGGATATGGAAGGACTTGAGAAACATCTTCCAGGACAGGTTAAAGCTTTCATCGCTAACCACAATATCAAATTCTACACCATCGATGGTGTTAAGATCGGTATTGAGACTGGCATGGGACCAACACGTATCAACACAATCCTTCAGTCCGCATTCTTCAAACTTACAGGAATCATTCCTGAGGAGCAGGCTATCGAGCTTATGAAAGCTGCTGCTAAAGCTACTTACGGACGTAAAGGTGATGACGTTGTTAAGAAGAACTGGGCAGCTATCGATGCCGGTGCTAAACAGATTGTAGAGGTTCAGGTTCCGGAGAGCTGGAAGAACGCTGAGGACGAGGGACTCTTCATGTCTCACGCATCCCACGGTGCTCAGGAAGCTCAGGACTTCGTAAACAACATCCAGTGCAAGATCAATGCTCAGGAAGGTAACAGCCTCCCAGTATCTGCATTCAAGGATTATGTAGATGGTACAACACCATCCGGAACAGCTGCATATGAGAAACGTGGTATCGCAGTTAACGTTCCTGTATGGGTTCCGGACAACTGTATCCAGTGTAACCGCTGTGCATACGTCTGCCCGCATGCTGCAATCCGTCCGGTTGCTATGACAGCAGAAGAGACAGCTAACGCTCCAGAGGGAATCAAGACACTTCCACTTACAGGAATGAAAGACTATACATTCACAATGACTGTATCCGCTCTTGACTGTACAGGATGTGGTTCCTGCGCAAATGTCTGCCCAGGAAAGAAAGGCAACAAAGCTCTTGAGATGGCTCCGCTTGAAGCTAACACAGAAGAGCAGAAATTCTTCGATTACGGTGTAACACTTCCTCAGAAGGAAGACGTTATCGCTAAATATAAAGAGACAACTGTAAAAGGCAGCCAGTTCAAACAGCCGCTCCTTGAGTTCTCCGGCGCTTGTGCAGGTTGTGGTGAGACACCATACGCTAAGCTGATCACACAGCTCTTTGGTGACAGAATGTACATTGCAAATGCTACAGGATGTTCCTCTATCTGGGGTAACTCTTCACCATCTACACCATACACAACAAACGCTAAGGGACAGGGACCTGCATGGTCAAACTCTCTGTTCGAGGATAACGCAGAGTTCGGTTATGGTATGCTTCTTGCACAGCGTGCGATCCGTGGCGGTCTGAAAGAGAAGATCGAAGACCTTGTAGCTAACGGAACAAACGAGGATGTTAAGACAGCTGGTCAGGAATGGCTGGATACTTATGCTGTAGGCGCAACAAATGGTGCAGCTACAGAGAAACTCGTTGCAGCTCTTGAGGCTTGCGGATGTGACAAGGCTAACGAGATCCTTGCACAGAAAGACTTCCTCTCCAAGAAATCCCAGTGGATCTTTGGTGGTGACGGATGGGCTTACGATATCGGATTCGGTGGTGTTGACCACGTTCTTGCAAGCGGACGTGACATCAACGTTATGGTATTCGATACAGAGGTTTACTCCAACACAGGCGGACAGTCTTCCAAATCTACACCGACAGGTGCGATCGCTCAGTTCGCAGCAGGCGGAAAAGAGACTAAGAAGAAAGATATGGCATCTATCGCAATGAGCTATGGCTATGTATATGTAGCACAGATTTCCATGGGTGCTGACTTCAACCAGACTGTAAAAGCAATCGCAGAGGCAGAGGCATATCCGGACCATCCCTGATCATCGCTTACGCTCCATGTATCAACCATGGTATCAAGAAAGGTATGAGCAAAGCTCAGACAGAGGAAGAGCTGGCAGTTAAGTGCGGATACTGGCACAACTTCAGATTCAACCCGGCTGCTGAGAACAAGTTCAGCTTGATTCCAAGACACCGGATATGGAGAACTATATGGACTTCCTGAACGGTGAGGTTCGTTACAATTCTCTGCAGCGTCAGAATCCTGAGAAAGCTGCAAGACTGTTTGCTAAGAACGAGTCTGAGGCTCAGGCTAGATATGAGTATCTGCAGAAACTTATCACTCTTTACGGAGCAGATAAGAAAGAAGACTAATTATTGATCAATAGTTACTGTTTATACAGTGTGCTTGCTGATTAAGCATTAGGTGACAGGCCTGCGGTGTTTAGCGCACCGCAGGCCTTTTTTCATATACAGGAGAGACATATATGAAGAGAATTTTTTCGAAGGAGAAATCCCGGAAAGAGAAAAAAGCAGATTTTTATATTCTGTATACGATTGTTTTTGCGGCGATCTCGCTGTTTATTTACAGTTGTTTTTATTTCAATGGAAAATCCCTGATCTGGAGTCATGACGGTGTTCCGCAGCACATCAATGCATTGGCCTATTATGGAAAATATCTGCGGAATGTTCTGCAGACGCTGGTGACGGAGCATAAGCTTTCCCTTCCTATGTGGGATATGCATATCGGATACGGTTCCGATATCCTTACAACACTTCATTATTATGCGATCGGTGATCCGCTGACCTTACTGTCCGTTTTTGTACCGGAAAAAGACACAGAGATCTTATATGAGATTCTGATCTTTCTCCGCATTTATCTGGCGGGTATCACATTCAGCATTTACTGCTTTTACCGCAAGAATCCCAAACAGGCCACATTTCTTGGAAGCCTTGTTTATATTTTTGCAGGATGGACCATTTATGCGTCTATGAAGCATCCATATTTTTCCAATCCCATGATCTATCTGCCGCTGGTCCTTATGGGAATTGAAAAGATTTACAAAAAAGAAAAGCCATACCTTTTTATCTGTGCGACGGCTGTAGCGGCAATGTCTAATTTTTATTTCTTTTATATGATCAGTATCTTTATGGTGCTGTATGCAGCTTTCCGGTATTTTGGAATATTCCGCAAGCGTTCAGTAAAAGATGTATTTCAGTGGTTCCTGAAATTTGCTGGCTTTTATCTGGTCGCACTTATGATCGCTGCACTGATCTTTTTACCTGTGGTCATGACTCTGTTTGGAACAGAGCGCTTTCAGGCGCAGAATTATGTGCCGCTGTTATATGACCGCATTTACTACGAAAAATATCTCGGCTGTCTGATCGGCGAAAATATGATCCAGTGGGGAGTTGCTGGATATTCCGCAGTCGCAATGGCAGGCGTGTTTGTGATCTTTTCCAAAAAGAAAAAATATACGGGACTGAAGCTGGGATTTGTGCTTCTGAATCTGTTTTTGCTGATCCCCTTTGCAGGTCATGTACTGAATGGATTTTCATACGTGTCCAACCGATGGATCTGGGCGTATGGAATGCTGATCGCATATATCCTGGTACAGGCATATCCGGAACTGTTTACGCTGGGCATCAGGGAAAAACGACGGATATTTGTGATGCTGCTGATATATGGCGTGCTGGCACTGTTTTCAGAATCCGCCCGTACGGAACGCAATATCATGGCACTGATGATGCTGGTCCTGGCTGTGTTTACAGTGGTTTCCTACGGAAACGTATTTACACAGGGAAAATATCTCTGTGGAATGATCGTGGCCGTGCTTGTGACAAGCATCCTTCTGAATGTTTCATACCAGTATCTTACGAAAAAGATTATCTGTCAGAATTTGAGGAAAAGGATCAGGCACTGGAGAAGCTTCAGTCCGGACCGGACAAAGCAATCCGGTCAATGGACGATTCAGCGGTTACCAGATATGACCAGTACAAAACGGGCTCTTATGTAAACACTGCCATGTATATGGGAACCAACAGTACTTCCTATTATTTCAGTGTGGCCAATGGAAATATCAGCCGTTTCTTTGATGAGATGTATCTGAATACCCCCTGGGATTATCATTACAGCAGCCTGGACGGACGGAGTATCCTGGATCGTCTTGCCTCGGTGAAATATTTTGCCATCAAAAAAAGCGGATATGGGTATCTGCCATACGGCTATGACAGTGAAGCAGAAGTCACAAAAAAATACAGGATCTACGAAGACGAGGATTCCCTTCCTCTTGGTTATACCTATGATTCCTGGATCCCCAGAGAAAAGTATGAAAAGCTTTCTGTGACCGAAAAGCAGCAGGCGCTCCTGCAGGGGGCAGTCCTTGAGGACAGCAGTCTTCCTGAGACAGACCTCACCTTTGATGATAAGAAAGCAGATTTTACACTGGAAGCAGGAAAAGGCTGTAAGATCAAAGACGGAAAGATCATTGTGGCCAAAGAAGGAGCAACCGTACAGATCGGATATCAGGGAGAGCCGGAGGCAGAGGTTTATCTTGTGGCAAAAAATCTGGATTTTAATGCCTATTCTCCACGTGCAGTGGTCAGTGATAAAAAATGGGATTCCATGACAGAATATGAGAAGAATACTGTGCGCTATGAAGATAATAACTGGCGCTACTGGAAAGAAAGCAAGGAATCAGCAGTGGATGTTTCGCTGGGCTCCGTGGACAAGACTATCCGGATCTTTACAGATAAATACAACGGCTACAGCGGAAGACATAATTTTCTTCTGAATATGGGATATAAAAACTATTCTGCCGGAACCATGACCCTGACGTTTTCCATGCCGGGAGAATATACCTTTGATGATCTGTATGTGGTATGTCAGCCCATGGCTTCTGTTGAAGAACAGACAGAGGAGCTTGGAAAAGAAAGTCTTCAGAATATCAAAACGGAGACAAATTGCATTCGTGGAGATATCACAACCACTTCCGATAAGATCCTGGTATTTTCCATTCCATACAGCGCTGGCTTTACCGCCTATGTAGATGGAGAAAAAACAGAACTTGTGCAGGCAAACAGTATGTATATGGGGCTGGAATTAAAAAAGGGCAGGCATACGATCGCACTTAGATATTGTACACCGTATATTGTGCCCGGAATGATACTGACGGTGATCGGCCTGATCCTGTTTGCCGGAATCGTGATATCTTACCGGCGCCAGGGAAAACAAAAAGAAAGGGGAAAACAGGAGAAATGAGCCGATTATCGATAGTTTTGCCTGCCTGTAACGAGGAACCGATGGTGGAGAAAACCTGCCGGACTCTCAGAGAGCTCCTGGGGCAGGCCGGGATCCGTTATGAACTGGTCCTGGTAGATGACGGTTCCTCTGACGGGACCTGGGCAGCCATAGAAAAAGTATCCAGGGAAGATAAAAATGTGACAGGTGTGCATTTTTCCAGAAATTTCGGGAAAGAAGCAGCAATTGTGGCCGGCCTTGCACAGGCATGCGGAGATGCGGTGGCAGTGATGGACTGTGACCTGCAGCATCCGCCGGAAATCCTCTTGGAAATGTACCGGCTCTGGAAGCAGGGCTACGAGGTTGTGGAGGGCATCAAGAAAAACCGGGGAAAAGAAACTCTTTTTCACAGAAAAAGTGCCAGATTTTTCTATCGGATCATGTCCCGTGCCACCGGCTTTGATATGGAAAACGCTTCCGACTTCAAGCTGCTGGACAGGAAAGCGGTGGAGAGTGTTCTCGCCATGCCTGAGCGCAGCATGTTTTTCCGGGCGGCATCATCCTGGATAGGCTTCAAAAGCATCTCCGTACCTTTTGAGGTGCAGGAGCGTGAGGCCGGAGAATCCAAATGGTCTGCAGGAACGCTGATCAGCTATGCGTTTCGGAATATCGTGGCATTTACAACACTTCCGCTGCAGTTTGTAACAGCCGGTGCTGTGGGCTGCTTTGGGTGCTCCCTGCTCCTTCTGGTTTATTCTCTGGTCCGGTATTTTTCCGGGCATGCGGTGGAAGGCTATACTACACTTCTGATCGTGATGCTTTTTATTGGAAGTGCTGTGATGATGAGCCTTGGGATCATCGGATATTATATCGCCAGGATCTATGAGGAAGTAAAACGTCGTCCAAGATATATCGTATCAAAGATCATACGAGGAGGAGATACCAATGAAAAAGTGGATCCTTAAATTCTATGAAAATGATGTGATCTGTTATATTTTCTGGGGTGGTTGTACGACTCTCGTAAATCTGTTAAGCTTTTATATCATGAGGGCAATGGGAATCCCGCTGATGAGTGCCAACATCATATCGATCATCCTGGCGATCCTGTTTGCCTATGTTGTGAATTCCAGATTTGTATTTCATGACCGCTGTGAAACATGGAGGGATCATATACGGCCCTTTCTGAAATTTATAAGTGCCCGTCTGGTGACCATGGTCATTGAGGTAGGTGGCGTATGGTTTCTGGCGGAGATCCTGGGATTCCGGGATATGTTTGCAAAATTCTGCACACAATTTATCGTGCTGGCGTTGAATTATATCTTTAGTAAATTTATTATTTTTACCACAGGTAAAAGGATTGGAGGTAGCAAATGATGACTTTGGATGAGGCAGTGAAGAAAGTCCGCCCTCTGGATGAAAAGGCTATGGAGGGGGCGAGAAAGAGATGGGACAGTATTGCAAAGCCTCTGCATTCTCTGGGAGAGCTGGAGAATATGCTGACACAGATCGCCGGTATCACAGGTACACCGGAGGTACGTGTGGAGAAAAAAGCAGTGGTTGCCATGTGCGCGGATAACGGAGTTGTAGAAGAGGGGGTGACCCAGACCGGACAGGAAGTGACGGCTGTTGTGGCTGAGAATTTTCTGGAAGGGACTACTACCTGCTGTGTGATGTGCCGTCAGTGTGGAGCAGAGCTTTTTCCTGTAGATGTGGGAATGGTCACAGATACAAAGGTCCGTACAGATCTTAAGGTTGCCTATGGGACCAGAAATATGACCAGAGAGCCGGCAATGACAAGAGATCAGGCGATCCGTGGCATCGAAGCCGGAATTGCCATGGCAGAGGAGCTGAAGGAAAAAGGCTATCAGGTTCTTGCAACCGGCGAGATGGGCATCGGAAATACTACCACCAGCAGTGCGGTAGCAGCTGTGCTTCTCGGAAAACCGGTGGAAGATATGACCGGACGTGGTGCCGGATTGACCAGTGAAGGGCTTGTCCGGAAGATCAATGCGATCAAAAAGGCGATCGCCCTGAATAATCCGGATCGTTCAGATGCCATTGACGTCCTGGCAAAGGTAGGTGGACTGGATATTGCAGGAATGGCAGGAGTATTCATTGGAGGAGCAGCACTTGGAATGCCGGTTGTCATGGACGGATTTATTTCCTGCGTATCTGCACTGATCGCAATAAAGATCTGCCCGCAGGTAAGTGATCATATCCTTGCGTCTCATGTATCCAAAGAGCCTGCAGCACAGCTGATCTTGAAGGAGCTTGGCAAGGAAGCGATCATCCACGCAGGCATGTGCCTGGGCGAGGGAACCGGAGCTGTGGCACTGTTTCCGATGATGGATCTGTCCTGTGCAGTATATAATTCCATGAGTACCTTTGGTGATATCAATGTAGAACAGTACGAGGAGTTGAAATAATATGCTGGTTGTTGTAACAGGAGGCAGCGGAAGCGGAAAATCTGCTTTTGCGGAAGAAACCGTACTTTCCCTTGGCGAAGCCAGAAGGATCTATATCGCCACCATGCAGGCTTTTGACGAAGAAAGCCACAGGCGCATCCGCAGACACCGGCACATGCGTGCAGGAAAAGGCTTCGAGACAATTGAAAGATATACAGAGCTGGATGAGCTGCTCATCCCGAAGGACTGCGTGGTCCTTCTGGAGTGCATGTCCAATCTGGTTGCAAATGAGATGTTCCGGGAAGGCGGCTTCCACCCGGAGGTGGCAGAAAAGATCACAGAAGGGGTGAAAAATCTTCTTTCCCAGGCAAAGCATGTGGTGATCGTCACCAACGAGATCTTTTCAGACGGGATCCTCTACGAGGAAGAATCAGAACAGTATAAAAAAGAACTGGGACAGATCAATCAGAAGCTGGCAGAGCTGGCAGAAGAGGTTGTGGAAGTCGTATACGGGATCCCTGTATGGCATAAAGGAGGAAAGGAAGCATGAAAAGCTTATGGAACAGTTTTAAGGCAGCCTTTGCCATGTTTTCAAAGATTCCTATGCCCATGGTGGACTGGAAGAAGGAAAACATAAAATATATGATGTGCTTTTTCCCCTTTGTGGGGACTGCCATCGGCATCCTGACCTGGCTTGCAGGAGGGGTCCTCGGTGTACACGTAGCTCTGGAGCCATTTTTTCTCGCTGTGATCCTTACTGTGATCCCGGTATTTATTACCGGCGGCATTCATGTAGACGGGCTTTTGGACACGTCAGATGCATTAAGCTCCTGGCAGGAACGCACAAGGAGGCTGGAGATCCTGAAGGATTCCCATGCAGGTGCATTTGCCATTATCACAGCCTGTGTATATTTTATCCTCTGGCTGGGAGCCTGGGATCAGCTCCTTGGAAATTATAACGGGATCTGTATCATGAGCCTGGGCTTTATGATGTCCAGATGTCTTTCCGGGATCGGTGTGATCACATTTCCCAAGGCAAGGACAGACGGGACTGTGGCAGAATTTTCCAGAAATGCGTCAGAGATCGTAGTGCGAAATGTTCTTATCACGATGTTTGTGATCCTTGCAGCGCTGATGATATGGGTAGATCCGGTCCTGGGTGTTCTGGCAGCTGTCAGCGCACTTCTGGTATTTTGGTGGTATCACTATATGGCTTTGAAATATTTTGGAGGGACCACAGGTGATCTTTCCGGATTTTTCCTTTGCATCTGCGAGGTTGTGATGGCACTGGTGCTTGCTCTTGGTGGCACGTTTAATCTGTAATGAAGATTTGGATGAGGTAAAAAAGATATGGAAATGATAATCGGAGGCGCATATCAGGGAAAAGCTGCCTATGCAAAAGCACAGTTCCCGGATGTGGACTGGAAATTCGGAGGAGAGATCACAGAAGAGGAGCTTCTGAAGGCAGCGGGTGTTCTGGGATTTCAGGAATACATAAGAAAAGCTCTGAAGGCAGGAGAAGATCTCACCGGCCTGGCAGAAAAGCTGGCACAGCAGGATCCGGATGTGATCCTTGTCAGTGAGGAGGTAGGCTACGGGATCGTTCCGGCGGATGCTTTTGAACGGCAGTATCGAGAAGCTGTTGGCCGGGTGTGCACTGCACTGGCTGCAAAAAGCAGAAGGGTCACAAGAGTGGTATGCGGGATCGGGACGGTGCTGAAGGATGATTAGATTATATCTGATACGACACGGACAGACACCCGGAAATAAGCTTCAGCGTTATATCGGAACAACGGATGAACCGCTGAGCACGGAGGGAAAGGAATTTCTGGAAAAGCTGACCTATCCCATGCCGGAGGCCCTTTATGTAAGTCCGCTCTGCCGCTGTGTGGAAACTGCGGGGATCCTTTTTCCGGGAAAAAGCTTTCATATTATCGAAGAGCTTTCCGAGTGTGATTTTGGAGAGTTTGAGAATAAAAATTATAAAGAGCTTTCCGGAAATCAGGATTATCAGAGGTGGATCGACAGCAATGGAACGCTTCCTTTTCCGGGAGGAGAAAGTCGAGAAGCGTTTAAGTGCCGGAGCCTTACAGGATTTCAGAAGGCTGTCACACAGTGTATCCGTAACAACATAAAGACAGCGGCTCTTGTGATACATGGCGGTACGATCATGAACATTATGGAAGAATATGCGGACAGACCCAGGGCTTTTTATGAATGGCATGTAAAAAACGGCGGCGGTTATCTGGCAGAGTTGGAGCCTGCGCTGTGGCAGAAGGACGAAGAGAGTTCTGTGTCCGTGAAGCATATATGGAGGGTTAAGTTATGAATGAACAGAAGATCAGCTGGAAACGCAGTGACTTGAAATGGCGCGGAAAACAGGCATTCAAAAAAAATTACTGGTCAGCAGTACTGGTAAGTCTGGTGCTGGCTATTGTGATGGCAACCGGCGGAAGCGGTGCGGCCACAGGCAGTGCCGGAAATGCGGTAAGTCCGGACTACGGTGTTACAACGTATCATCTGGGTACGGATATCAATGGTGTTACCTCTTATGCCAGTCATGTATTTCGTTCCCCACTGGCAGTGCTTTTTGCGCTTCTGAGTGCCAGTGCCATGGTAACGGTGGCTCTGATCGGGGTCCTTTTCCATTTCTTTGTGGGAAATGTTCTGGAGGTAGGCGGAAGAGATTTTTACATTGAGAACCTTTATTCTGTACCCGGGCCCGGAAAGCTCCTCAGTGTATTTCGTTCCGGAAATTACGGTAATATCGTAAAAACCATGTTTTTACGGGACCTGTATCTTGTATTGTGGACGCTGCTTTTTATTATTCCCGGAGTGGTAAAATCCTACGAATATAAGATGATCCCTTATCTTCTTGCGGAATATCCGGATATGAGCACAAAGGAAGTGTTTGCAAAAAGCCGTGAGATGATGAACGGACAGAAGATGGATACCTTTATCCTGGATCTTTCCTTTATTCCCTGGTCTGTCCTTTCGGCAATTACGGCCGGGATCGCGGGACTCTTTTATGTATCCCCGTATAAGGATGCAACCTATGCGGAGCTTTATGATACTCTTGCGGCAGGAATGCCGGGAAACGGACAGCAGGTGTATGAAGATGAAAGCAGCGGCATTTACTAATAAAATGATCCTTGTGAGAGGTGGCGGAGATCTGGCCACAGGAGTGATCCACAAGCTTCATCAGAGTGGCTATCAGGTCCTGATCCTGGAATGTGACCGTCCAAGTGCCATTCGCCGTCATGTGGCCTTCTGTGAAGCTGTTTATGACGGAACTGCAGAGGTAGAAGGCGTTGTGTGCAGGAGGATCACGGAGAACGATATCCGGACCCAGTGCAGGAAATGCTGGGCACAGGGAGAGATCCCCCTTCTGACAGATACCCATGGAAAACATATCCGCGAACTGGAGCCGGAGGCAGTGATCGATGCCATCCTTGCAAAAAAGAATCTTGGGACCAGCAGGGATATGGCACCACTGACTGTGGGACTTGGCCCGGGCTTTACCGCAGGGGAGGATGTGGATTACGTGATCGAGACCATGCGCGGCCATAACCTGGGAAGGATCATAAAAAAGGCAGTGCCCTGCCGAATACCGGAGTGCCGGGACTGATCGCAGGGATCGGAAAGGAACGTGTGATCCATTCACCGGCAGCCGGTAACATGAAAAACATCTGTCAGATCGCAGATCTTGTTGAAAAAGACCAGGTGATCGCCATGGTAGGTGATACGCCGGTGAAGGCTACCATTTCCGGCGTGATCCGGGGACTGATCCGGGACGGCTACCCTGTTTTTGAGGGAATGAAGATCGCGGACATCGACCCAAGGCAGAACAGAAGAAAAACTGTTTTACGATCTCAGACAAGGCAAGGTGTATCGCAGGGGGAGTACTGGAGGTGCTGCTTTCCTGCGGAGTGCTTCCGGGAACAGAGAAATCTGTGAGGAATGAGAATCTGTGACCGATACAGAGCCTGGTGCCCCTGAAAGAAGTTAGAAGATAAATGGAGTGTGTCATGAAGAAAAATGAAAAAGCGCTTACTGTGGCATTCACAGGAGGCGGCGGAAAGACCAGTCTGATCCTTGGACTGGCAGAAATATTTTCCGGACAGGGAAAACGTGTGATCGTGACCACAACCACGCATATGGCATGGGAACCGGAACGTCCTTTTGCGGAGGCAGAGGACATTCCGGGAGCATGCCGGCTTATAGAACAATACGGATACGTCATCGCGGCTCATCACAAGGCCGGGCAGCCAAAGATTTCCGGCCCCGAAAAGGAGATCCTGGAAAAGCTGCCCGGCTTTTGTGATCTTCTTCTTGTGGAAGCTGACGGATCCAGGCGCCGACCCCTTAAAGTGCCGGCTGTTCATGAGCCGGTGATCCCTTCTTTTGCAGATATGGTAGTAGGAGTGATCGGTTTTGACTGCATCGGCAAAAGGATCTGTGATACGGCACACCGTCCGGATGATGTGGCGGGATTTCTGGGAAAGCGTACAGATGAGCCTGTGACATGGATGGATGTGTGGAAGATCATCCGGTCTGAAGACGGATTGCAAAAAGGCGTGGACGGGCGAAGATTTCTTGCGTATCTGAACAAGGCAGATACTCTGGAGGATCCTTGTGTGGCGGAGAAGCTTATGGCACAAGGTCAGGAGTCTGGGATCATGGTGATCTGCGGAAGCCTGCAGAGAAGTGTAAACAGCTAGTACAGCGAAAATTAAGTTTCTGCTATATTGACGCAGCAGATGAAAAATCAGGCAAGTCAATATGGCGGTTACTTAATATTCGCTGTACTAGAATCGAAAGGAAGTGGAGCGGTGATATGAAACTGGGACTGATCATGCTGGCAGCAGGAAACAGCCGGCGGTTTGGAAGCAATAAGCTGCTGTACGGGATAGACGGAATGCCGATGTACAGGCATATTCTCCTGGAACTGAAAGAAGTGAAAGCAGCACTGGAGGAACAGGGGCACAGGTGTGAGATCACAGTTGTCACACAGTATGAGGAAATCGCGCAGGAAGCAGAGAAGCTCGGCGCGCGGTTTCTTTATAATCTGCATCCGGATGAGGGGATATCTTCCTCACTGAAGATCGGACTTGGGGTCAACCGGGAGATGGATGCTTGTTTGTTTACAGTGGCAGATCAGCCGTGGTTGCGGTGGGAGACGGTTTTTGGACTGGTGGATGTGTTTTTGAGAGATGGGAAAGGAATCGCCTGTGTGGAGCATGATGGGAAGACCGGGAATCCCTGTGTTTTTTCGAAGAAGTATTATGGGGAGCTGATGGAGCTTTCCGGTGATGTTGGAGGGAAGAGGGTGGTTGTGGCACATCGGGGGGATGTGGCTGTGATGAAGGTGGAGGATGGAAGGGAGATGGTGGATGTGGATTTTGCGGACGGACGCCGGTGAGGTACCGTCTGGTTTGGGCTGGGCTTCGTCGGGGGCTGGCTTCTAAGGCGCTGGAAATCTGCTAAAACCGCTGAAAAAAATCCAGAACTCGCTCCTGCGTCGCTCAAACAGCTGGATTTTCCAGCAACGCAGATTCCCACCGCCTAAGAAGCGCACCCCTCCTGCAGAGCCAGCCCAAACCAGACGCTACCTCGCCGGCTGACGTGCGAAGGAGTGGAGGGCTAGAGTGAAGGCGTGAGTTTAAAGAATATAGCGAAAAGAGTTGCTGACGTGCGAAAGGGGAGATAGGCTAGAGTGAAAGTGTGAAGTTTGTAGAAGCAGAGCATCGATGATGAAGCACCGGCTGATGTGTGAAATCACCGTGTCTGAGACAATTTTCACTTATACAAAAGCCAGCAGGGAACCGCCCTGGCGTAGTGGGATGTTCTGCAGGAGTCCTGCTGATTCTTAGGTGGTGTGGTTTCTGCGTTATTCCAAAAGTTCTGCTGTCTGAGCGGCTTGACGCGAGTTCAGAACTTTTTGGAATGGTTTTAGCAGAAGCCGCAGCACCTTAGAAGCCAGCGGACGACGAAGCCCTTCCCGCTACGCCAGGGCGGTTCCCTGCGTACGTTCGTTATTATAATATAGATATTTCCTACATAAAGTGATTCTTAGCCGCTTCTTCCTCAGCCAGACGAACCGTCTCACCGGAAGGATTGGAGATCACTGCTGAAGCTACGATCTCACAAGGCGGGTTTCCCTTTACACTGTCAATGGCAGCTGTAACGGCAGAAACATCACCGGTCAGAAAAACAGTGGCATGTCCACCACACTTTGTCTGCCAGGTAAGAAAAGAAACATCAGAAGTCTTCAGCATCTGGTCGATCACCAGGATCGCATTACTGCTACCAACAACCTCAACTAAACCAAAAGCACCATAATTCATAAATCCGTCGCCCCCTTTATTTATTGATCGTCATCTTCAGTGCAATCTCAGTATCCTCAGAAGGAGAAGCGATCACAGTATGAGAAACAACCTTACCAAGAGGTTTGGCTGCCTCCAGCGCAACCTCCATAGCTGCATTAACGTCAGAAACAGAACCACGCATCTTGACACAGGCGCCACTCTTCAGACGGTTACGCTCAACACTTTGGATCCTGACATTGGCTGCTTTGGAAGCAGCATCAAGAGCAACAAAACAGGCAACCAGGTTATCAAGCTCAAAAACACCTACAGCCATGCCCTTATAATTATTATCCATAAAAATACCTCCATGCGGAACAGATTCCCAGTGATGTGGTTTTTTGACCGATTTTACGTGGAATCATTACCGTTTTTATGGCTTTATTATAACTTTTTTAGACAAAAATAGCAAGAAATAAATACACGGATAATCAGATAGTTACTGTCCATTCCGTTTTCAGCAACATGCTTCGCGATGTACAGAATTTATGCTGATCGCATAAGTTCGCGCGGTATGTCTCGGGTTTTCTGTGATCTTCGCTCACAAAAAACAGTTTGCGGGATATTACAGTGAACAAACAGTAACGTCTGATATTTCCACAGCAGCCTTACAGGGAAATATTTACTTTGCATATCAGATATAGTATTATTTACAATAGTAAAAAAGCAGGAAGGTGTAAAGAAATGCAGACACATCAGACAGACTTTTCAACAGGAAATGTCTATCGTAACATTATGGAGGTGGCTGTGCCGATGATCATTGCACAGATCCTGAACCTCCTTTACAACATTGTAGACCGGATCTATATCGGAAGGATTCCTGAGATCGGAGCCACTGCACTGACAGGAGTGGGACTGTGTTTTCCTATTATCACCCTGATCACCGCATTTACCTATCTTTTTGGAAATGGAGGAGCACCGCTTTGCTCCATGGAACGGGGAAGAGGAAACCGGGAAGAAGCAGAAATGCTCATGGGAAACACCTTTGTGATGCTGATCGGCACAGGCGTGATCCTGACAGCCATTGGCCTTATCTTTTACAGACCGATCCTATATGCCTTTGGCGCCAGTGATGTAACCTTTTCCTATGCGTCAGACTACATAAGGATCTATCTTCTGGGAACCCTGTTTGTGATGATCACTCTGGGAATGAACCCGTTTATCAACAGCCAGGGCTTTGGAAACACAGGGATGCTCACGATACTGATCGGTGCTGTACTGAACATTCTTCTGGATCCCCTGTTTATCTTTGGGATGCACATGGGAGTCCGGGGAGCGGCTTTGGCGACTATCATTTCCCAGTTCTGTTCCGCCATCTGGGTCTTACGCTTCCTTACAGGAAAAAAGGCGATCCTGAACCTGAAAAAAAGCGCCATGAGGATCTCCTGGAAAAGAGTGGGCAGTATCGTAAGCCTGGGTATGTCCGGTTTTTATGGCATTTACAAACAGTCTTGTGCAGGTGGTATGCAATGCCACACTCCAGACCTGGGGTGGTGATATCTACGTTGGTGTCATGACAGTTTTAAATTCTGTCCGTGACATTTTCACCATGCCGGTCCATGGGCTTACTACAGGTGCTTCTCCGGTCATGAGCTTCAATTATGGAGAAAAAGCATACGACAGAGTCAAAAAAGCAATTAAATTTATTACAGCTGTCTGTGTGATCTATACCCTGGCAGGCTGGGGAATCCTGAAGCTGCTTCCGGAATTTTTTATCCGGATCTTTAACAGCGATCCCGGGCTTCTGGAAAAGGGAGTTCCTGCCCTTCATATTTACTTTTTCGGCTTCTGCTTTATGGCATTGCAGTTTACCGGACAAAGCGTGTTCGTGGCACTGGGAAAGGCAAAAAAGGCCACCTTTTTTTCTCTGCTCCGAAAGGTAGTGATCGTAGTACCGCTGACGCTCCTGCTGCCTTCTGTGAATGCCTGGGAACAGACGGCGTGTTCTGGCGGAACCGGTTTCCAACCTTGTAGGCGGCTGTGCATGCTTTTTCACCATGCTGGCGACGGTACTGCCGGAGCTGAACAAACGTAAGGCATAAGACGGGCCGGATAAAGGTTTGCGGGAAATTTTGATATGTGTTAGAATGGACAGGATGATTTTTCTGCAAACTAAGCAGAAATCTTAAGAAGGGCCGGCGTATAGCCGGACAGGAATGAGAGGAAAATATAATGGCTTTATTTCAGGCATTTCGGGCAGTAAGACCTGCTTCGGAAAAAGCAGAAAAGGTGGCTGCACTTCCCTATGACGTAGTCAGCAGAGAGGAAGCGAGAAAGATCGGGGAAAAAAATCCGGAATCTTTTCTCCATATAGACCGTGCGGAGATGGATCTGGATCCGGAAACTGATCTTTATGATCCGATGGTTTATCAGAAGGCAAGGGAAAATCTGGATCGTTTCCAGAAAGAAGGGATCCTGATCCAGGATGAGAAACCGAACTATTATCTGTATGAACTGATCCGTAAGGGAAGATCCCAGACCGGGATCGTAGGTGTCAGTTCCATTGATGATTACATGAATGGTGTGATCAAAAAGCATGAGCTTACAAGAGAGGATAAGGAGCAGGACCGCATCCGTCATGTGGATGTCTGTGATGCCAACACAGGCCCTATTTTTCTGGCGTGCAGATATCCGGCAGAGCTTCTTACTCTTATGGAAGAATGGAAAAATGCACATGTTCCTGTGTATGATTTTACTTCCGATGACGAGATCACACATCGTGTATGGGTCGTAGATGAGGAAGAAAAGATCCGGACTATACATAGTCTTTTTGGCGGAATCTCCTCTATCTATATTGCTGATGGACACCACAGAGCAGCCTCCGCAGTAAAGGTTGGACAGAAGAGAAGAGCGGAGCATCCGGACTACACCGGAAAAGAAGAATTTAACTTTTTCCTGTCTGTGGTATTTCCGTATGACCAGCTGACCATCCTTCCGTATCACAGGATCGTAAAGGATATCAAGGGTATGGAACCCAAAGCCTTTATCGGAAGCATGAAGTTTAATTTTGAGCTGATGGCAATGCCGGGATTTCCATGTAAACCGGTGGAGAAACACTGCTTTGGGCTGTATGTAGACGGAGAATGGTTCCATCTGAAGGCATATCCGGATATCTATGCGGGTAAAGACAGCGTAGGTCAGCTGGATGTGTCTATTCTTCAGGATAAGGTCCTGGGTCCGGTTCTGGGGATCAGTGACCCGCGTACCGATGAGAGGATCCGCTTTATGGGAGGAAACCACCGGCTGAAGGATCTGGCAGCAGCTGCAGATGAGACAGGAGGAGCTGCCTTTGCCATGTATCCTACATCCATGGAGGAGCTGATGACGATCGCAGACGAGGGTAAGCTTATGCCGCCAAAGAGCACCTGGTTTGAACCGAAGCTCCGCAGTGGTCTTTTTATCCATAAGCTTTCAGACTGATGCCGGATGCTTTATAGATTTTTAATAAAATTGTCAGGAAAATCTTAGGAAATCACTACAGATTGCTCACATTTGTCCGGTAAGATACAAGTATATTCTGAGCAAACGCGAAAGAGGGTTTTTCATGACAAACGAACAGTATTACGATTGTATCCAGCCATATCAGAACGCATGTCAGATCATGCGCGCCAAGCTTGAGGTGCTCAACGGAAGCCTGTATCAGAAGTCTTCCGTATCTCCGATCCACAATATCCAGGAACGGATCAAATCCAAGAAGAGCATCGAAAAGAAGCTGGAGAAGCTGGGACATTCGGACAGTGTGCAGAACGCCAAGGATCATCTCCGGGATATCGCTGGGATCCGTGTGATCTGCTACTTTATTGATGATATATACAATCTTGTAAATGCGCTGAAGCGGCAGAGTGAACTGATCTTTATCAGGGAAAAGGATTACATACAGAATCCCAAGCCTAACGGATACCGCAGCTTTCACGTGATCATTGCAGTTCCGGTGTATTATCTGGATACCATGGAGTATTTTCCGGTGGAGATCCAGCTGAGGACGATGACCATGGATCTCTGGGCAAGCATGGAGCACCGTGTCTGTTACAAGAAGCTTCCGGAACACAGGGATGAGCTGGCGGAGGCCTTCTGTCAGTATGCAGATATCCTTGGAAAGATCGAGGAACAGTTTGAAGCCTACAATGAAACAGGAATGCTGGAGGAGATCACACCTGCCCAGATTACTGAGAATCCGACGGAGGGATAGGAATGGAGATCGAAGAGGAATTTATATCCGGTTTCTGCCGTACCATGAACGGGGGCGAAACCGTCTGCTGTGAGTATACACGGCAGGAGGACAGCAGCAGGAAGCTGACCTTTATGGACTGCGCGCATGAAAGATGTGTAAACACAGGCGCCTGTGAGATCTTCAAACAGGCCCATGAGCTGGAGCAGAAATAAAAGATCAAAGAAAAGAAAACAGCGAAAAAGCAATAATGATAAAACAGCAATTATAAAAAATCACAGAATACAGGAGGAGTGCGTATGAAGCACATAGTAGATGCAATGGGGAAACAGTGTCCGATCCCGGTTGTGATGACCAAGAAGATCCTTGACAAGGCAGAGCAGGGAGACGAGATCTTGATCCTGGTAGATAATGAAACAGCAGTAAACAATTTGAGCAGACTTGCCGGAAGTACCGGATGCAGCTTCGTATCCAGAAAAACAGAAGGTGGTTACGAGATCAATATGACAGTAAAATCTGATCCTGCTGCAAGAAGCCAGGCAGAGCCTGAGATCGTCTGCACACCGGCTGTTCCGCAGGGAGATTATACCGTTGCCATCACTTCCGATAAGATGGGAGATGGAGATCCGGAGCTTGGCGGGATTCTGATCAAGGGATTTGTGTATGCGCTGACACAGCTGGAAACACCGCCGTCAGTTATGCTGTTTTATAATGGCGGAGCCAGACTTACCGCACAGGATTCACCATGTATCGAAGACCTTAAGACCTTACAGGAGCAGGGAACCGAGATCCTGACCTGCGGAACCTGCGTGAACTTCTACGGACTGAAGGAACCGGCAGTGGGAACCGTAACAAATATGTATACCATAGCGGAAAAGCTCACAAAAGCAGGAAAAGTGATCCGCCCGTAAACAGAGAAACATATAGAAACAACAAAAGTATATAGAAACAATAGAAACTTACAGAAACAGACAGAAACAAATAGAAATACACAGAAATGCCGCAGAGCCATTTTGAAGCCTGCGGCATTTTTGATATCTGGTTGATATTCGCTTGATATCCGGTTATGAGCAAGCAACGAAGAGGATCGGATCGCAAATATCCGCCTGACTTAGCTCCGAACTTACAATTCCACATCAAGCTGCTGCTCCTCAATATGATGCGTTTTGCATAGCCGGTAAGCATCAGTGTCAGTGCACCGTCGCCGGTCACGTTGCATGCAGTTCCGAAGCTGTCCTGCAGTGCAAAGATGGTAAGCATCAATGCAGTGCCGGAGCTGTCGAATTTCAGTATCCCGGTGATGATGCCAAGGGATGCCATGACGGTTCCGCCGGGAACGCCGGGAGCTCCGATGGCAAAGATACCCAGAAGAAGGCAGAACAGAACCATGGTACCCGGCGTTGGAACGGAACCGTACAGGATCTTCGAAATCGCCATACAGAAGAAAACCTCTGTCAGAACGGAGCCACAGAGATGGATGTTTGCAAACAGAGGGATCCCGAAGCTGACCAGATCCTTACGAAGTGGTTTTGCCTTGGAGGCACACTGCAGTGCAACGGCCAGGGTGGCTGCAGAGGACATGGTCCCTATGGCAGTCAGGTAGGCAGGACCATAATGGCGGACAACCTCCAGAGGATTTTCTCCGGAATAGATACCTGCAAGGATGTAAAGAAGAGCCGTCCAGATAAAATGCCCGGCAAGCACCAGTACGATGATCTTCAGAAAAACAGGCAGCTGTCTGGTGATGGTTCCCTCGTAGGCAAGGCCGCAGAAGGTAGTGCCGATAAATAACGGAAGAATGGGGATGATGATCCGAGCCACCAGAGAAAGAACGATTTTCTGAAATTCATCCAGGAGCCCAGTGATCAGCTTTGCCTTTGTCCAGGTGGCGGCAAGTCCCAGCATCATTGCAAAAACAAGAGCACTCATAACGGACATGATCTGCGGGATCTCCAGCTCAAAGATCACCTCCGGCAGCCGCTTCAGTCCTGCAGCATAGGAATGGATGGACAGATGCGGAATGATCAGAAAGCCGGAGGCTGTAGAAAAAAGCGCTGCGCCAACAGAGGAGCCGTAAGCGAGGACAACCGCAACTCCCAGCATCAGCGAAGCATTTTTGCCAAGCCTGGTAATGGACGGAGCGATAAATCCCAGCACGATCAGCGGCACGCAGAAGGTAATGAGTTGGCCCAGGATGTACTTGATAGTAACTGTGATATTAAGAACTGCCATGGAGATTCCGTTGGTGCTGTACCGGTTCAGGATAAGCCCGGCTATGATCCCCAGGATCACGGCGACCAACAGCTTAAATGGCAGACTGTTGAAAAAAGATGTTTTTTTCATTGGAAAACCTCCTCGGATAGTATAAAATAAAGCCAGAGTTTATTATAAAGGTATTTGATAAAAATCACAAGGAGGATGAAATGATTTATCTGGATAACGCGGCTACAAGCTTTCATAAGCCGGACTGTGTGCCGCGTGCTGTGGTGGAAGCCATGCAGCATGCAGGAAACAGCGGAAGGGGCAGCAGCGGCGAAGCAATGGCAGCTTCAAGCTTATTTTTAATACAAGATGCCAGATCGCAGAGATGTTTGACGTATGGGGACCGGAATGTGTGGCCTTTACATCCAATGACACGGAAGCGCTCAATATCGCCCTGCAGGGAACACTTCATCCAGAGGAGGGAACTATCCATGTGATCTGTACGGAGATGGATCACAACAGTGTGCTCCGTCCGCTGTACCGCCTGGAAAAAAAAGGCATGAATCTTACGATCCTGCCGGTAGACCGTAAGGGACGGATCTCCCTTACGGAGCTTGAAGCAGCCATCCGTCCGGAGACGAAGGTGATCGTCTGTACCCACGCCTCCAATCTGACAGGAAATCTCAATGATATCCACGCCATCGGTGAGATTGCACAGAAGCACCAGAAGCTTTTTATTGTGGATGCTGCCCAGACAGCAGGAGTATTTCCGATTTCCATGAAAAAAGATCATATAGATATTCTTTGCTTTTCCGGACATAAGGGCCTTATGGGACCCCAGGGCACAGGCGCCATCTGCGTTCGGCCGGGGGTATCTGTGGAGCCTCTGAAGGTAGGCGGAAGCGGCGTCCTCACCTTTCAGAGAGAGCATCCGCAGGATATGCCGGAGACACTGGAGGCAGGTACTGAACAGCCACGGGATCGCAGGTCTTGGCGCAGCTATCAGCTGGATTACCGAAACCGGAACAGAACAGATCCGAAAAAGAGAGCAGCAGCTGATGTGGCGTTTTTATGACCAGGTAAAGGAAATTCCGGGAGTCACCTTGTACGGAGATTTTTCCAGGGAAGAACGCTCCCCTGTGGTGACTCTGAATATTGCAGAGATGGATTCGGCAGAGGTGGCCATGGTCCTTGATGAAGAGTACGGGATCAGTGTAAGAGCCGGCGGCCACTGTGCACCGCTGATGCACAAAGCACTGGGAACCGAAAAAACAGGAGCCGTCCGCTTCAGCTTTTCTTATTTTAATACGGAAGAAGAGGTGGACACTGCTGCCGGGGCGGTAAAGGAGCTTGCCGCGGAATAAACAGCGAAAGACGGACAGAAAGGACACAAAGAATGTATCAGACAATATATGATGTGGTAGAAAAAAGAGGGCGTGTAAAAACAGGAATCCTTCTGAACGGAGAGGATGCCGGGCTGAAATATCTTTTGGAAGAAAGCAGCTTTTTTTATCCGAAGAGAGCAGAAAGAAATAAAGAAGCAGAAGAATTCCTGAAGGCTTCCGTGGAAGCAGCTGTGGAAACCGGCGTTGTGAAAAATGGAGACCGGGAGATATTTGTGGAAACCTACGAGAAGAATCCCAGGCTGATCATACTGGGTGGCGGACATGTTTCTCTTCCGGTAGCAGAGATCGGCAGGATGCTGGGCTTTCATGTAACAGTTATGGATGACCGGGAGGAATTTGTGACGGAGGAAAGATTCCCCATGGCAGATGAGAGGATCTTTGGAGATTTTGATACCCTGTCCGACAGGATCCCTCCCTATGAAAATGCCTACTATGTAGTGGTGACACGAGGCCATCTGGGAGATTCCGCCTGTGCAAGAGCGATCCTTAAGAGACCCTTTGCATATTTCGGAATGATCGGAAGCAGGACAAAGGTGCGGATCACCAGGGAAAAGCTCCTGAAAGAGGGATTTACGGAGGAACAGCTGGATCAGATCCATGCCCCCATCGGACTTCCCATCGGAGGACAGATGCCGCTGAGATCGCCGTGAGCATCATGGCAGAGATCGTGCAGGAAAAGAACCGGCATTTCCGCACCTACTGTGATGAGGAGGTGGAGGCAGCAGTACGCCGCAGGACACCGGGAACCATGGTCACGATCATCGAGAAGAAGGGCTCCTCACCAAGAGGAACCGGGAGCAAGATGTTCGTATTCCGGGACGGAAGCACGGCAGGAAGCATCGGCGGCGGAAAAGTGGAGTTTGAAGCCGGAAAACACGCAGTAAATATCCGAAATACGGAAACAAAGGTTTACGAGCTGGGACAGGGGGCAGGAGATCTGGGGATGATCTGCGGCGGAACTGTCCGGGTGCTTTTTGAGCCGGTAAATATGTGAAAGAACCGGCCAGGACTTGCATAATATTGCAGAATCGTGTATATTGGACGCAGAGAATTTTTTACCGGCGTATAAGGAGGAATCAGATAACATGAAGAAAAAATGTATTATGGCTTTGATAATAGCGCGGCTTTCCTTGCACAGGGCTGTGGATATGAGGAAGGAACCGATGCAGTGGTAACAGTAGTAGATTCCACACCGACGCCGGAGCCCACAGAGAAGCCGAAGGCAACTGCAACACCTACACCGAAGGCAGCAGCAGATTCCACAGCAGACGGAGCAGCAGCGGCGGCAGACTCCACCACAGCCGGGGCAGCAGATCCTGCAGCACAGACAGCAGCTACGGAGCAGACCCCAAGCGGCATTAACGTACAGGCACAGGATGCCACCTACTATGCAGTGGAGGGTGTGAATTTACGTTCTGACGCCAACGCAGAGGCAGAATTTGTGGCAGGTGTCCTTTCCGGAGAATCCCTAAAGTGTACCGGTGTCTGTGACAATGGATGGATCCGTGTGGATTATAATGGCCAGACCTGCTACGCATCTGGCGATTACGTCAGCACAACCCCGCCGGTAGGAGCAGTGGCAGCAGATACTACTGCAGAAGATAATACCGCAGAAGCAGCACAGTAGAACACAGACTACAGACTTTGAGCGGCTCAGGGAAATCCTGATCCTGCTTCAATTGCAGATATCTCCTTGATATAATAAAAAACAGGCAGCCGTATCCGATGAAAGAACATCGATACAGGTAGCCTGTTTTTTTGTTTCGGCATATAGTCCGTTCAGAACACAAGGATCATGCCAGCGGATCGTACCCGCAGATCATTCCGGATAAACAAGACGGTCCGGCTTGATATCGTAGAGAACCTCGTTCAGGAATTTCTTTGCCAGATATTTTGCCATGCCAAGGTTCATATCCAGATAATTTCCGCAGTCCTTGGGAGAAGCTCCCGGGATCTCACCCTCAAAATCTCGGATAAATTCAAACATCTCGATCATCAGCGGAACGATATCTCTGGATTCATAATCCCCGTTAAGAAGAAGATAATTTCCGGTACGGCAGCCCATAGGACCCCAGTAAATGACCTTCGGGCCAAACTCCTTATGGTTCCGCAGGAAGGTAGCTGCCAGATGCTCCATGGCGTGAAGCTCGGCTGTGTTCATAACAGGCTCCTCATTGGGAGAAGTCATACGGATATCGAAGGTAGTGATCACATGATCTCCAACCGGATCCTTACGTGAAACGTATACGCCAGGCTGAAGCTTGATATGGTCAATGGTAAAACTTGTGATCTTTTCCATGTTGATTCCTCACTTTCTTATATGTACGGAGCCCATAATAAGCTCCATACATGATTTTAGCAGAGAACCGGAAGAGATACAAGGCAAAACAAAGGGAATCCTGCACCTGGTTCCGTGCAAAGTTGACTTTATGAAAAGATGATGTTAAACTGAGAAAAGCTTACAGGGGGGAGAGTGAAAAGCTCACCTGAAAATGCCGGAACAGGCGTTTTCGGGATCTGATAAGGAGGACTTATAAATATGAAACGTAAGGTTTTAGCCGTATTATTTGCGACAGCTCTTACCGCAGGAATGCTTTCCGGATGCGGAAGCACAGACAGTACTTCTGACAAAGCAGACCAGAAGGAAGAATCTCTGGAGAAAGAAACCTCAGAAGGACAGACAGGCGTAGATGAAGAGACAGCAGCCAATGCAGTATCCGAGGAGGAGGCTGAGGCGGCAGGCTTTTCAGACCATGAAGAAAGCGCCGATGATCAGGAGGTTCCGGTGATGCAGAGGACACCTCACATGAAACCGAAGCTTCTGCAGACAGCTCCGCAGACAGTACAGAGGATACAGACAGCGCAGACGGAGAATTTTCCGATGGTTCCGAGGATGCACAAATGGCAGGAACAACTGTGATCGATACTAGCCAGCAGCTGACAGGAACCCATCATGCTGCCATCACCGTAAAGGATTATGGCGAGATCGATGTAGAGCTGGATGCAGACACCGCACCCATCACAGTCACAAATTTTGTAAAGCTGGTACAGGACAATTTTTATGACGGTCTGACCTTCCACCGGATCATTGACGGATTTATGATCCAGGGCGGAGATCCAAACGGAGACGGAACCGGCGGAGCAGAGGATACCATCAAGGGCGAATTTTCCAGCAATGGAGTGAAGAACGATATTTCTCATGTAAGAGGAACCATTTCCATGGCCCGCAGCACAGATCCGGACAGCGCAAGCTCTCAGTTCTTTATCGTACAGTCCGATTCCACACATCTGGATGGCGACTATGCTGCATTCGGACACGTGACCTCAGGGATGGACATTGTAGATCAGATCTGCAAGGATGCCAAGCCGACAGACGGCAACGGAACCATTGCAAAGGATCAGCAGCCGGTGATCGAGAGTATCCGTATGGTTGACTGACAGGAGGGAGAAGGATGCTGAAAGGGAAAACAGTGCTTCTTGGCATCACAGGAAGTATTGCTGCATACAAGATCGCATATCTGGCAAGTGCATTACATAAGCTTCATGCAGATGTCCATGTACTGATGACAGAGAATGCAACGAACTTTATCAATCCGATCACATTTGAAACACTGACCGGGAATAAATGCCTGGTGGATACCTTTGACCGGAACTTTCAGTTCCAGGTAGAGCACGTATCCATTGCCAAGAAGGCAGATGTTGTGATGATCGCACCGGCCAGTGCAAACGTGATCGGAAAGCTGGCCAACGGCCTTGCGGACGATATGCTCACCACTACGGTAATGGCCTGCAGATGTCAGAAGATCCTTGCACCAGCCATGAATACCGCCATGTATGAGAATCCCGTGGTGCAGGACAATATCCGGAAGCTGCAAACCTACGGATATGAGGTGATCACACCGGCCAGTGGCTACCTGGCATGCGGAGACACCGGAGCCGGAAAAATGCCGGAGCCGGAAACCCTTCTGGAATATATCCTGAAGGAAGCCGCCTTCCAGAAAGACCTTGCCGGCAAAAAGCTCCTGGTAACGGCAGGACCTACCCAGGAGGCCATCGACCCGGTCCGCTGTCTCACCAACCATTCATCCGGAAAGATGGGATACGCCATTGCAAAAATGGCCATGCTCAGAGGAGCGGAGGTTACGCTGGTAAGCGGACCTACTGCCATTGAGCCGCCCCTTTTTGTGAAGGTCGTACCTGTGACATCCGCCAGAGATATGTTCGAGGCAGTCACCGGCTTAAGTGATGAACAGGACATCATCATCAAGGCTGCCGCAGTGGCAGACTACCGTCCGAAGCAGGTCAGCGAAGACAAGGTTAAGAAAAAAGACGATCAGGCTTCCATAGAGCTTGAGAGGACAGACGACATTCTGAAATATCTGGCCAGCACAAAAAGCAGGGCCAGTTCCTCTGCGGATTTTCCATGGAGACCAGAGACATGCTCCGTAATTCCAGAGCCAAGCTTGAGAAGAAAAACCTGGATATGGTGGCAGCCAACAACCTGAAGGTAGAAGGCGCTGGATTCCAGGGAGATACCAATGTCCTGACTCTGATCACACAGGACGAAGAAGTGTCACTCCCGCTTATGAGCAAGGAGGATGCAGCGTTAAAGATCCTGGATAAGATCCTTCTGCTTACCACAAAGGCAGAAGCATAGCCACAGAACCGGTCAGAGAGCCGGTTTTAACAACGAAAAGCGGAACAAAAAGATCACCGCTTTCCATCACCGTATTGTATCCGCAGAAAACGCCGGGAAATGCTGTATTTCCGGAAATATTCACAGAGCGGAACGGTAACAAGGAGGAGAAGAAATGAAAAACAACAGATTTACAACAGCACAGCTTACGTTACTGGGCCTGATGGCAGCGATCCTTCTGCTGATGGCCTACACACCACTGGGATATCTGAACATCGGGCCACTGGCCATTTCCTTTAACGTGATCCCGGTAGCCATCAGTGCAGTCTCCTCGGACCGTAGGAGGAGCCGTGGCAGGTGCGATCTTCGGCCTGACCAGCTTTCTCCAGTGCATCGGAGTAGGCGGCTCCAGTGCAATGGGAGTTGTGCTTTTCGGTATCAATCCGGTATTTGCCTTTATCCAGCGTTTCATCCCACGTCTTCTGGACGGTATCTGCCTCGGATATATTTTTAAAGGCATGCGAAAGGTCAGCAATACCTATGTGGCATGTGCAGTAACCGGATTCTTTTCCGCATTCCTGAATACCTTGTTCTTCATGGCAGCACTTGTAGGACTGTTCGGAAATACCGATTATGTAAAAAATCTGATGGGCGGTCATAACATCATCATCGGCTGCTGTCTCATGGTAGGGATCAACGCAGTATGCGAAATGATTTCCTCCACAGTGATTACAGGAGCAGTGGGAGCTGCACTTTCCAAGGCACATCTGATCCCATCCGCACAGATCAGCCGTGAGAAGACAAAAGCATAAAGACAGGGAAAATAAAATTATGATATTAGCAATTGATATTGGAAATACCAACATAGTCGTGGGCTGCATCGATGACAAAAAAACATATTTCATCGAGAGACTTTCTACCGTAAGAACAAAAACAGAACTGGAATATGCCGTAGACCTGAAAACCTTACTGGAAATCTACCATATCAAAAAGGCAGACATAGAAGGCTGTATCATTTCATCTGTAGTCCCGCAGATCACCAACATTGCCAAACTGGCAGCAGAAAAGATCCTCAAAAAAGAAGTCATGGTCCTGGGACCAGGAGTAAAAACAGGTCTGAACATCATGATGGACAACCCTGGACAGCTGGGCGCGGATCTTGTGGCAGACGCTGTGGCTGGATTAAATGAATATCCGGTTCCGTTTATTGTGATCGATATGGGAACCGCCACTACAGTTTCGGTTGTCAACAGTAAAAAGCAATACATTGGCGGAATGATCCTTCCTGGCATCGGAATATCCCTGGATGCACTGACAGCCAGAGCATCCCAGCTCAGCGGGATCAGCATCGATGCCCCGAAGCATGTGATCGGGCGCAATACCATCGAATGTATGAAAAGCGGCGTGCTCTACAGCAACGCAGCAGCCATCGACGGGATCATAGACCGGGTGGAAGAAGAGCTTGGTGAGAAAACAACCGTGATCGCAACAGGCGGTCTTGCAAAAAAGATCATTTCTCACTGTAAGAAAGAAATCATTCTGGATGAGGACCTTCTGCTTAAGGGACTCCTTGTGATCT
>ENA-OQBT01000204-OQBT01000204.1-human-gut-metagenome-genome-assembly--contig:-NODE-204-length-41350-cov-4.411566_pt1 | contig 41350 bp, 59 predicted proteins | sample MGYA00242749_ERZ504557 | MGnify/ENA primary metagenome ERZ504557 (study PRJEB26092, sample SAMD00036243) | human gut metagenome | host: Homo sapiens | study: EMG produced TPA metagenomics assembly of... | reverse complement strand
ATGAACCCAATGAATCAATATCTTTCAAAAAACGATATTTTCACCAAGGGGAAAGTCCGCCCTTTTTTAGTCAGAAAATAAAATAGATTTTTTCTCATTTAACTATTGACATTTATTAGCTGGACTTGTTTTTATCTGAAAAATTTGATATATTGATTTTGTATTCTTATAACTATATTATAACAAAAAAGAAGTTTTATACAATTATTTTTTATAATTGCTTTTAAATATAGTAAAAATGATATATAATTATATCGTAGATAAATTAATTATACAAACAAATGTTCGGTGATTATGGTTAAAAAATATTTAGAGAAAACAAGAGATGAATTTTATGACAGCAAGTATGCGCTTATAGAAAAGCTTACTGCCGCTGAGAATCATTTTAAAGAAAATATCAAGATTATCCAGATGCTTGAAGGAAAATCCGATGAAAGCTTTGAGGCTTTTACTCCACGTGAAATCAATTCATATAATAAGAGCAAAGTTAAGGAACTTAAGGAAGAGCAGAAGCTGATTGAGCCTCAGATAAAGTCTTTACACAAACAGATTTCTGATGTTGATTGCAAGATTGATGAAATCAACAGTGTTATCAGAGTGTATAATTCTGATGAGACAACTAATGAAGTAGAAATTTCAGAGGCCATATCTGATGTTATCAACGAAGAGGATAGTGATGCTTTTAAGAGGGTGATTTTACAGACTGTGGAGAGCGAGAGACAGCGTATCGCCCGTGATTTGCACGATTCTACTGTACAGAGTCTGACATCACTCACTCACAAGACAGAGCTTTGTCTTAAACTTATGGATGTTGACCCTATCAGGTGCCGGCTTGAGCTCACGTCTCAGGGAAAGATACTGAAGGATATTATCAATGAGCTTCGAAATATGATTTATAATTTAAGACCTATGTCATTTGATGATATTGGATTTAATATTACTGTTGAGCGTGCGCTTGATAAGCTTCGCAATTCAAATAATATAAGATGCAATTTCAAGACATCCGGTGATGAGTACATGGTAGACAGTCTTGTGTCACTAACCTTACTCAGGGTCATTCAGGAGGCTTGCAGTAATTCTATCAAGCATGGTCATGCCAAAGAAATTAATGTTTCATTAAAGTATGAACCAAAATCACTTACTTTGACGATAAAGGATGACGGAGATGGTTTTGACACATCTGCTATTCCTGAGTTTACCAGAGATGATAATTCAGGCTTTGGATTGTCTATGATGAAGGAAAAAATTTATCTTCTTTCCGGTAAAATATCTATTTCATCAAAACCCGGTGAGGGGTGTATAGTTAAGGTAATTATACCTGTAAATAAGGAGGACTAAATTATGGCTATTAACATTATGATTACAGATGATCATTCTATGATCAGAGAGGGACTTAAAAATCTGCTGGAGCTCGACGGTGATATCAAGGTTATTGCTGAGGCAGAGAATGGTGAGGATTGTCTTGATAAATTAAAGACTTTTAGACCTGATGTATTACTTTTGGATATCAATATGCCAAAGATGAATGGTCTTGAGGTATTAAAAGCATTAAAGGACAGAAGTCTAAGGTAAAGGTACTTGTTCTTACTGTTCACAATGAGACTGAATATCTTATGAAGGCTGTAGATATCGGAATCAACGGATATGTACTGAAGGATTCTGAGTCTGCTGAGCTTAAAAAGGCTATTTTCACTATTGCTGATGGCGAGACTTATATACAGCCTAGTCTTATTCCGGCTCTTAATTCTAAGATGATTCAGAAGAATGAGGATGAGCTTAAGATAGATGCTCTTACTAAGAGAGAGATGGAAGTACTTAAAGAAATGGCTGTTGGTAAGTTTAACAGAGATATTGCTAAGGAAATGAAGATTAGTGAGAGAACTGTTAAGAATCATATTTCAAGTATTTTCAAAAAGCTTGAGGTTACTGATCGTACTCAGGCTGCGGTATTTGCAATCCGTAACAACATTATTCAGATTATGTAATATACGTTTTATATTTTATTTGAATTTTATTAGAGGAATGTTTCACGTGAAACATTCCTTTTTAATTATTTAATATAGTATATTGACAGTAGTACGGAATCCGTCATGCATATTCATTCCGCACTCGTTTTACTCCGTAACTAAGAGTATGTAAGAAATCACATATAGGTTGAGACAGTAGTACGCAACCGTCCATATTCGCCATCGTGGCTCAGTATGGACTCGCTCGTACATCCGTGTACGAGCGTTGCTATGTGTTGAAGTGATTTAAAACATACTCTAAGTTGCTGCGTAGACTCGTTTGGAATGTATATGTATGGCGGATTCCTTACGTTGTGAATGTACTATAAAAATTCTATGGTATAATACTCTAGAATTAAATAATAAAATATAGTGTTTCACGTGAAACATTCCTCTTCTAATATATGATTTGATTTATAGTGATTAATATTGTTTATTGACAGTAATACGGAATCCGTCATACATATACATTCTGCACTCGTTTTACTCCGCAACTAAGAGTATGTAAGAAATCACATATGGGTTGAGACAGTAGTACGCAACCGTCCATATTCGCCATCGTGGCTCAATATGGACTCGCTCGTACATCCGTGTACGAGCGTTGCTATGCATAGAAGTGATTTCAAACATACTCTAAGTCACTACGTAGACTCGTTTGGAATGTATATGTATGCCGGATTCCTTAAATTGTGAATTTACTATACTTATATATTGAGTTATACAAAATGTTTCACGTGAAACATTCCTTTTTGATTATTTAATATAGTTTATTGACAGTAGTACGGAATCCGTCATACATATACATTCCGCACTCATTTTACTCCGTAACCAAGAGTATGTAAGAAATCACATATAGGTTGAGATAGTAGTACGCCACCGTCAATATTTGCCATCGTAGTTTAGTATGGACTCACTCATATATCCGTGTACGAGCGTTGCTATGTATAGAAGTGATTTCAAACATACTCTAAGTTACTGCGTAGACTCGTTTGAAATGTATATGTATGACGGATTCCTTGAATTGTGGATTTACTATACATATATATTGAATTATACAAAATGTTTCACGTGAAACATTCCTTTTTGATTATTTAATATAGTTTATTGGCAGTATGACGTATTTCTTACGTGTGGATGTATAATAAATGTCATATAGTATATTATTTTAAGAATGAATAATGTATGATTTTATATTGTATAGGCTAATATTTTGTGTTTTAAATTATGTGATATGGTATAATCTCAATTATTATGTAATTCGGAAATATATGATAGTATATATCAAATACAATATTTAGTGACAAATATGAGGTATTAAATGATAAAATAGGAATGTTTCACGTGAAACATTTAAATGATATAATGAGTGAATACGAGAAAGCTAAGTTTTAATAATTAGACTGATTAAAAATTTAAATAAAGGATATAGAAAGTGACATAATTTATATGAATAAAAATGTTTTAATAATTAAAGGAAGTCCAAGGACAAAAGGAAATACTGCAACAATGGCTGATATATTTGCCAAAGGCGCAATTGAAAAACAATAATACTGTGACAGAACTTTTTTAATTGAAGATAGTATATTTCATGCTTCGGAAAAAATGAAAGTGAAGATGGCAGTATTATTTTGCGTATGACACAAGAAAACAGAGAATGTAAAAAAATAATGTGCATACATAGTGAAATTTTATAGCATTATACAGTTAAGAGTGATATAATAATTTGAGTGTGTAAGATTTCAATTTACAATTTAAAAATATGATGATTCGGCAGAAATTTTAAGTTAATTGCGAAAGGATTTATAATGGGAAGAATTATAGCAGTTGCAAATCAAAAGGGTGGGGTTGGAAAGACCACTACTTCTATCAATTTGGCAGCGTGTCTGGCTGAAAAAAAGAAAAAGGTGCTGGCAATTGATTTAGACCCGCAGGGTAATATGACAAGCGGCCTTGGTGTAAATAAGGACGAAGTGGAGAATACGGTATACAATCTCATGCTTGATGAGTGTTCAATTGCAGAGAGTATTGAAAATACGGTGGTGGACAATTTATATGTTATTCCATCTAATGTAAATCTGGCCGGAGCAGAGATTGAGCTTTTAGGCATAAATGATAAGGAATATATATTAAAGAGTGCAGTTGATTACATAAAAGAGGACTATGATTTTATTATTATAGATTGTCCTCCTTCACTCAACATGCTGACAGTCAATGCAATGACTACTGCAGATACAGTTCTTGTTCCTATTCAGTGTGAATATTATGCCTTGGAGGGACTTAGTCAGCTGATTCATACAATCAATCTGGTGCAGGAGAGACTTAATCCGGAGCTGCAGATTGAGGGAGTTGTTTTCACCATGTATGATGTTAGGACAAATCTGTCAAATCAGGTTGTAGAGACAGTAAAAGAAAATCTGGATACAAAGATTTACAATACAATGATTCCAAGAAATATCAGATTAGCTGAGGCACCATCATATGGTATTCCGATAAATATGTATGACAGTAAATCGGCCGGAGCAGAAAGCTACAGAAATCTGGCAAAGGAAATAATAGCAAGAAAGGATATTTAAGATAGTATGGCGGCAAAAAAAGGATTGGGTAAGGGACTTGATTCATTAATTACAGACAAGGTATCAAAGCCGGTAAAACCAAAGAGCAATCATGCAGCGGATGCTGTAATGATAGATATTAATAAAGTAGAGCCTAACAGAGAACAGCCTAGAAAGAAATTTGATGAGGATGCACTTATAGAGTTGTCAGAATCGATAAAACAGTTTGGCATTTTACAGCCTTTACTTTGCCAGGAAAGGGATGATTACTATGAAATCGTCGCAGGTGAGCGAAGATGGAGAGCAGCAAAGCTGGCAGGTCTAAAGGAAGTCCCTGTCATAATCAAAAAATTGACAAATCAGCAGATTATGGAAATCTCCCTTATAGAAAATATTCAGAGAGAGGATTTGAATCCAATTGAGGAGGCTTTGGCATACAAGCGTCTGCTTGAAGAATTTAAACTGAAGCAGGATGATGTGGCAGAGAGAGTATCAAAGAGCAGAACAGCAGTTACCAATCAATGCGTTTACTCAAGCTCAATGAAAAGGTACAGCAGATGGTGATAGATGAAATGCTCACTACAGGCCATGCAAGAGCATTACTTGGTATAGAAGATCAGAATCAGCAGTATGTGGTAGCACAACAGATTTTCGATCAAAAGCTAAGTGTCAGGGATACAGAGAAGCTTGTTAAATCATTACAGAAGAACAAGAAAAAGACAAAGTCCGAAAAAACGGTTAATCCTCAGATGGAAGCAATCTACAGGGATCTTGAGGAAAAGCTTAAAAAGAATATGGGAACAAAGGTTCTGATCAACAGGAAAAATGAAAATTCCGGAAAGATAGAAATAGAATATTATTCTCATGATGAACTGGATAGAATAGTAAACATGCTCAATTCAGTCCAAAATCAATAGAAATAATTAGATAGTATTTAGATTTTGTATATTTAATGAAAAAAATAATAAAGTCATACAGAAAATGAGACAAAGAGACTATTTAAATTTTATGCAAAATGTACGACAATATAGATAGGAGTAAAAAAATGATTTCTGAATATTTAGGATTCGATTCCGACTACATTATATTAGGATTGGCGGGAGTGGTAATTATTCTGCTCATCCTCATAATTATAAATATGGTGCAGACCGGTAAGCTCAAAAAAAGATACAAAGTGTTTATGAGTGGAAAAACTGCAAAGTCATTGGAGGACACAATTATTAAGAGACTTGACGAGGTAGATGAACTTGTTGCAGCAAACTCATCAATCAAAAAGAATATAGAAGAATTATTTGCTAACATGAAGTGTTCATACCAGAAGGTAGGACTTGTGAAGTATGATGCATTCAATGAGATGGGCGGAAAGCTAAGCTTTTCACTTGCATGTTAAATGGAAAGGATGATGGCTTTGTACTCAATGCCGTTCACAGTCGTGAGGGTTGCTATACATACATCAAGGAGATTGTTGGCGGAAATTCCATTATTGTTTTAGCAGATGAAGAGCAGGAAGCGTTGAATATGGCCAAGGAGGCAAATATGCCTGCAGAAAAATAACAATGGGGTGTTTTAGTTTATGATGATAAAAGCAGTCAGCAGCTTAGTTGGCGGTGAAGTACTTGCGGAACCAATACTAACAGAAAAAAATGATATTTTAATACCAAATGGCACAAGGATTAAGCCTGATTATGTGCCACTTATAGAGTCACTTGGAATAGAATCAGTGATGGTAGAGGATCCGTATGAAAATTATGAAAGCCCGAATTCTATAGTAGACCCGGCTATTTTCGACAAATACGTGAAAAAAGTGCGTAGACTGATGGAAAGTCATATATATCATGATGGCAAATCCTTAAAGGAATTTGAAATAATCGCAAATGATATTGTCCATGATATAAATGATATGCCATATGACGTGATTGTTGATATAAAAGAGCGTAATTCGGACTTATATGAGCACACAGTCATGGTGACACTTTTATCAGTGCTTGTTGCAAGAAAGCTAAAGCTTGACGAAAAGCGAAAGTATAACATAGCGGTGGGATGTTTATTACATGACATCGGGCTGCGTTTTATTGTCACACGATATAAAAACAGGGATTTTTCCAATGCAAATCCTGCGGACTTTTTGAATATAAAAAGCATACCATTTTAGGATATTCGGCATTGGATGAGGAAAGCTGGATAGCGCCAATATCAATGAAGATGGTTTTATCACATCATGAAAATATGGCAGGCACAGGTTTTCCTATGAAGCAAAAGAATAAAGAACTGGAATGCAGAATAATTCAGGCATGTGATGCGTTTGATTCGCTGATAAGCGGTATGGAGTGTAAGCGCATTTGTGTGCAGGAAGCCATAAATCAGATAAAGGAAAATGATGGCGGCAGATATGATAACAAAATTATTAAGTGCCTGCTATCATCAATAGCCAGATATCCTGTCGGTACAACAGTAAAGACCAATGCTGAAGAAGAGGGAGTAGTAGTTTCCCAGACAGTAGATCCGGAGAATCCTATTATCATGATTTTTGGAAATGAAAATAATGGCAAATTGATGCTTCACAACAGATTGAATCTCATGCTTGATAAAAACATTTCAATTCTTCAGGTAATTTAAAGAAAAGAGAAATAAGTAATGCACCAATTCCTCAGAGCAATAGGATTTTCAGATATAACAAAGAAACAGTTAAACGAGGTAATTAACAATATAATTGATAAGCCGGAAAAAATAAAGGTAACAAAGGATTCCGAGGGCAATGAATTTGCCGAGCTGTCATGTGATGTGGCACCCAATATGGGAATTACAGTCAGAGGAATATACAATGACGATGATAGCTTTGACATAGATTATTACTATCCGTATTTCACGGGAAGCGAAAAGACTACAAATGAGATTATAGATATCGAAAAGCACTCAGAGAAGGAATCATATGCAGGCGTATGTGATGACCCTAATCTCGGCGTAACACTTATATTTTATCTGCAGAATGTGTGTGATTATCTGTCAGAGAAGGCATACATAAACAGAGAGGTAAGGGCAAAGGGAGCAGTGCTCTCAGGACTATCAGTTGATGGCTGTATTTTGCTACCAATGAAACAAAAAAAGGCTAAAACATTAAATACAGTTGATTCAGACAAAAAAGATAGAAAGCAGCTTATTGCAGAGGCCAGGGATGGCGATGAGGGCGCTATGGAAAGCCTCACAATGGAAGATATAGATTTATACTCATCCATTACGAGAAGAATCCAAAACGAGGATATTCTTTCAATCGTAACAACATATTTCATGCCATATGGCATCGAAAGTGACCAGTACAGCGTGCTGGGAGATATTATTGAGTTAACAGAAGAAAAAAATATCATTACAAATGAAAAAATATATTGCATAAAAGTGTCATGTAATGATATAATATTTAGCGTGTGTATAAACAAAAATGACCTCATCGGTGAGCCGATGGTTGGCAGACGTTTCAAAGGAAACATTTGGATGCAGGGTAGTATTTGTTTGTAATATTACATTTGTTTTCATAGTTAAATGGATATAACAAGCGCCTGCCTAAGCGCTAGTTGGGGTTCGACTCTGAGAACAGTTGTTTGAAGCAGTAATGATTAAGAAAATTCATTACTGCTTTTTTCATTTTTGGGTGGAAAAATCTGTAAAATTGGTTTTCTTGTCTGAGAAATCAGACTGAGAGATATAAAACGCTCAGATTAGATTTACAAAAAATCTAGTCTGGGCGTTTTTTTAGTCCAGGGAAAAGGAGGTCAAACATGAATATAGGTAGTGAGAAACAGAGAGACCATGATGAAAAAGTTGTGGAGATAGAAATGAAGGACGTTTTTGACGTCTGCTCTTGACATGCCCGAAATCATGTCGTATATATATAGCAAGAGCTGGAATACTGATCCAGATAAGCATTGTTACAACAGACACAATTTCAAAATCAGAAATTGTTAATGCACAGGCAATGTACAGCAATACCATCGGAAACGAGATGTGATATTGTTTTTTTCATATTTCAAAAAAGAGAATAAAGAAATGTCAGAAAAAAGATGTTATACAGTTCAAGAGTTACAGGAAATCTTAGGAGTCAGTAGGTCTACTATTTATAATCGTTGCTGATGAAGTCGATTCGGAACTTCTGGCAAAAGTATTGGCTAATCCAGAGATGTGGGCATTTCTCAATTCACTGGCGAAGACGATGAAGTAATGAAAAACACGATTAAAATGCGGGATAAACACTGCTTCTAAAGAACATAATATGATTATGGAATAGAGAGAAAAACAGAAGGGAACTGAATTCATATGTTTACGCATGAGATGATAAAATCCTTTAATCAGTTGGAGATGGATGTGTATAATTACATCATCAGCAATGAAGAGAAAGTAGTATATATGAAAGTACGCGAGCTGGCAGAGGCGGTTCATGTTTCAACAACTACGATACTTCGCTTTTGTAAAAAGGTAGGATGCGAGGGATATTCTGAATTCCGTTTGAAATTAAAACAGGAAGTCAGCAGCAAGGAAAAGAAGAAAATCAATATGGATCTTACTGCGGTTAAAGATTTCTTTGAACGGGTGCAGACACAGGCATTTGCTGAGAATATCCAGGAAGCTGTGAAGTTACTTACAAAGGCATCGTCAATTATATTTGTAGGTGTGGGGAATTCTTCTTTTATAGGAAAGTATGGGGCAAGATATTTTAATAATGTAGGCTGGTTTTCATTTGCTATTGATGATCCGTTCACGCCAGTATTTCGTGGAAAAGGTGAGAGAATAGCTACAATCGCATTGTCTGTATCAGGAGAAACGGAACAGACACTGATGTTGGCAGAAAAGTTGAAAAGAAGAGGGAGCAGCCTGATATCTATTACAAATAAGGCAAACTGTTCTTTGGCGAAGATGAGTGACTGCAATATAAATTATTATGTTTCAGAGTATAAATATAAACAAGACGAAGATTATGATCTGACATCCCAGATGGCAGTCGTTTTTATTTTGGAATTAATCGGAAGAGAATTGAAGGGCGTCCATAACGATACAGATGATCTGTTTTAAAATGATATGGAAGACTTATTTCATTAAGGTTGTAGAATGTAATGGTACGAATAGTAACCAGACAAGTAACAAAAAAAACAGAATACACTAAAAAGTATCATAATATACAAAAAAGGAAAAGGAAAACAGTGCATTTTACACAATAAAGTAGAATGCCCTGTTTTTTTTATGTAACAAATTCCGTCTATATGGAACAGAAACCAGAAACAGGAAAAAGTACTGACAAAACGAAAAATACTTGTTATACTAGCACCATCAAAGCAAATGAGAAAAAAATAAGGGAGGAAACAATCATGGTAATTCGATTATTTTGTGCAGCAGGAATGTCAACCAGTCTTCTCGTAAAGAAGATGGAAGAGGCAGCAAAGGAAAAAGGAAAAGATGTTGATATCGTAGCATATCCATTTACAGAGATGGAACGCGTGATTGAAGGCGTGGATGTAGCACTGCTCGGACCACAGGTAGGATATCAGCTTGCCAGAGCAAAAGAGATCTGTGATCCAAAAGGGGTTCCGGTAGATGTGATCCCAATGCAGGATTATGGAATGTGCAATGGAATGAATGTTTTGAAATTTGCATATAAGCTTGCGAAAAATAAATAAGAGAAACAAAGATACACAATTTAAAGCAAAAAACAGAGCAAAGGGTAGTAGCAAATGAAAGAGAAATTTAACGAAAAAGTAATCCCTGTAATCCTTAAGTTTATTAATACAAAGGCAATACAGTCAATAAAAAATGGTATGGTGACTTCCATGTCTCCTCTGATCATCGGATCAATCTTCCTGATCCTGTCAAACTTTCCGGTAAAGGCAGTTGTCGATGTATTAGAGTCTACAGGAATCAAACCAGTATTAGATCAGGTATGTGGCGCAACATTCTCCATCAGTGCGTTGATTGCAGTTATCGGTATCAGCTATAGCTATGCGAAACTGGAAAATCAGGAACCACTCAACTGTGGAATTATTTCACTGGCAACATTCTTGATTCTGATGCCTTCGTCCATAACAACAGAAGGTGGAGAAGTTGTTAGTGGAATTATTAATAAGACATGGACAGCAGGACAGGGAATGATTGGAGCAATCATTGTCGGATTGATTGTACCGCCTATTTACTGTTGGTTCTTGAAGAAAAATATACGTATTAAAATGCCGGCCGGAGTTCCGGAAGGTGTAACAAATGCATTCTCAGCATTAATCCCGGCATTCGTAATCCTGACAGGGGCTGCAGTAATTCACGGTATCTGTTCTATTGGATTCGACACAACAGGTATTGAAATTATTTACAAAGTTGTTCAGACACCACTTCAGAAAATGACAGACTCCCTTGGTGGAGCAGTTCTGATGTGCTTTACAGGACCATTCCTGTGGTTCTTCGGAGTTCATGGTTCAACAGTAGTTGGTGGAATCATGACAGGACTATTACAGGCAAACAGCCTTGCAAATCAGGCTATTATTGACAGTGGTGTAGAACTTACAATAGCAAACGGAGGCCATATTGTAACACAGCAGTTTTATGATCAGTTTATCAATATAACAGGTGCAGGTATCACAATCGGACTTGTAATGTATATGTTCTTCTTTGCAAAATCAAAACAGTTGAAAGCACTTGGTAAATTGGGAATTATTCCGGCATTATTTGGAATCAATGAGCCAATTCTGTTTGGTGCTCCAGTCGTTATGAATCCAATGCTTGCAATTCCGTTTATTGGAATGCCTGTGATCGCATGTTTAATCCAGTATTTTGCACTGTATACAGGAATCTGCCCATTATATGGAGCAACACAGATCCCATGGACTTGTCCACCGATTATCTCAGGATTCCTTTTAGCAGGATGGAAAAGTGCTTTACTTCAGTTAGTGATCCTTTGTGTTTCATTCTTCGTTTATCTGCCATTCATTAAGAAGGTTGACAAGATGAATCTGGTTCAGGAAAAGAATCAGCCGGTAGAAGATGAGGATGAAGACTGGTAAAATCAGAATAAAAATAATAGCAGGATAGGAGAAAAAAATGAACGAAAAATTTGAATTGTCATGTTTTCAGATCATCACATATGTAGGTACAGCAAGAACACATTTTATCAATGCGATCCATTGTGCGAAAGAAGGAAAATATGATGAGGCAGCAGAGCTGATTAAACAAGGAGATGAAGCCTTTTCACTTGGACACAACGTTCATGCAGATCTTTTGGCAATGGATGCAAATGGTGAAATTTCCAATGGATACATGCTTCTGATGCATGCAGAAGATCAGCTTATGAGTGCAGAAGCATTCCGCATTCTTGCAGATGAATTCATTACACTGTATAAGAGAATTGATGAGAAATAATCATCAAGATGTAATTGAATATAGAAACAGAAAAGTTGGGGGCAAAAGCCCCAACGCTATTATACAAAGTAATTAAGACAACAGGAAGGAAATAACAATGGGATTTCGAAAAGATTTTCTCTGGGGTGGCGCAGTTGCTGCCCATCAGCTGGAGGGTGCCTATGATCGAGATGGAAAAGGCTTGAGCATTATGGACGTTGTAACCGGCGGAGATGTAAATACAAGAAGAAGAATAACAGGTGAAATACTAAAAGGCGAGAATTATCCGAATCATGAAGCAATCGATTTTTATGATTACTATAAAGAAGATATCCGCTTATTTGCGGAAATGGGATTCAAGTGTTTCCGTACAAGTATCGCATGGACACGTATCTTCCCAAATGGTGATGAAGAACAGCCGAATGAAGCCGGATTAAAATTCTATGATGACATGTTTGATGAATGTCTGAAATATGGGATCGAACCAGTGATCACACTGAGTCATTTTGAGATGCCTCTGCATCTTGTACAAGAGTACGGTGGATGGAGAAACAGAAAACTGATTGATTTCTTCGTGAAATTTGCAGTAACATGCTTTGAGCGATACAAAGACAAAGTAAAATATTGGATGACATTTAATGAGATTAACAACCAGGCAGATATCGGTGATGGATTTATGCTTTATGCTAATTCCGGGATTATAATTAAACCGGAAGAAAATGCGGAAGAATTGATGTATCAGGCATCTCACTATGAACTGGTTGCCAGTGCCGAAGCGATAAAAGCTGGACATGAGATTAATCCGAAATTTCAGATTGGCTGCATGATCGCAATGTGCCCAATCTATCCGGCTACCTGCCGTCCGGAAGATATACTGCAGGCTGAAAAAGCCATGCAGAAAAGATATTATTATACAGATGTGCATGTAAAAGGAGAATACCCTGTAAATATTTTGAAATACTGGGAAAGAAAAGACCTTAAGATCGACGTAACAGAAGAAGATCTTGCAGTGTTAAAACAGGGCTGTGTCGATTATATCGGTTTCAGTTATTATATGTCTTTCTGTACAAAAGCAGAACCAGACAATCCGGAATATGATTACCGTGGAGAAAAGGATCGTATAAAGAACCAGTATGTAAAGGCAAGTGAATGGGATGGCAGATTGATCCGATCGGACTGCGCTATTCATTGAACTGGTTTACAGATCGCTACAAGGTACCACTGTTTATTGTAGAAAATGGATTTGGAGCATATGATACTTTAGAAGAGGATGGAAGCATCCACGATCCATACCGTGTAGAATATCTGCAACACCACATTTCAGAAATGAAAAAGGCGGTAGAGGAAGATGGTGTAGATCTGATGGGTTATACACCATGGGGATGCATCGACTTGTCAGTGCAGGAACCGGTGAGATGGATAAGAGATATGGATTCATCTATGTGGATAAACATAACGATGGAACAGGAGACTTGTCCAGAAGAAAGAAAGATTCTTTCGAGTGGTATAAAGAAGTTATTTCAACAAACGGCGAAAATATCAATTAGTTAATTGAATGACTATTAAAAAAAGTGTCTATATCAAGAAACGATAAAAGGTTCTGATATAGACACTTTGACTAACCGATACATCAAGCAAGTTTCCATCAAGATATAATCTTGCATATTCAAGAAGTTCATCAATGGCGAGTGGGTTTAATGCACAGTCTGATCCTGGTGTGGTTTTTAAGTCCTTTTCAGCTTCCCAACAGTCAATGCGGAGCATATAGCCAACAGAGGTGTAAACATCAATACTGTTGCGCTTGGTCTTGTTTTTGCCCTTATCAGAGTTCGTAAACACTGGTGGGACGATATACCAAAGAGTTCTGTGATGGATTGCGTTTTGGCAGAGTCCTATGTAAAATAATCGGACAAGGATGAAAAGAAAAAGGAGATTCTTATGGGAACAAATGAAAAAAATATGACCACTGGATCACCTGGAAACTGATCATTACTTTTGCCATACCACTGATGCTTGGAAATATCTTTCAGCAGTTTTATACGATGGCAGATACCATGATCGTCGGACAGGTGGTAGGGGTTGAAGCACTGGCGGCAGTAGGCGCCGGAGACTGGCTGGTATGGCTAGTGTTCGGTATCATGACAGGTATCACACAGGGTTTTTCTATTCTGGTAGCTCAGTTTTATGGAGCAAGGGAAAAAGAAAATCTGAAATGCGCGGTGGCGAAAAGCTATATCATGACAGCACTGCTTTCTGTGATTGTACTTGCGGTAAGTGAAGGGGCAGTTTATCATGTTCTTTTGTTTTTACAGACACCGGATAATGTCATTGACCTGACAATGCTATATCTTCGGCTGATCTTTGCCGGAATTCCGATCATAGCGGCTTATAATATATTTGCAGCGATTCTTCGAGCACTGGGTAACAGCAGATCTCCACTGATAGCAATGACCGTAGCAGCGTTGATCAATGTGGGACTGGACCTGTTATTTGTGGCAGTTTTTGGCTGGGGTGTAGCCGGAGCAGCAGTGGCGACAGTCATCGCACAGGGATTTTCAGCCCTGTACTGTCTGATGGTGTTACGGAAAATTCCGGATATCCGACTGGAAAAACAGGACTTCTACAGACAGCCGGCAATGAGTCTGCGGCTTTTGAAAGTGGCGACTCCTCTTGCGATCCAGAATGTGATCATCTCTGTAGGGGGGCTTACAGTACAGTATGTAGTCAATGGATTTGGATTCCTGTTTGTGGCTGGATTTACAGCATCAAACAAATTATATGGAGTTTTAGAGATGGCTGCCGTTTCATACGGATATGCAATTACAACCTATGTAGGCCAGAATCTTGGTGCAAAGAAATATCAGAGAATCCGGAAAGGTGTGCATAGCGGAACTTATATGGCATTGCTTACTGCTGTTGTGATCTCAGGTGTGATGGTGTTATTCGGACGCAATATATTGTCACTGTTTGTATCCGGCGAACAGGAACAGATCCGACAGGTGTTAGACATTGCATATAAATATTTGTTTATTATGGCAATTTTTCTATGGGTACTGTATCTGCTGTATGTATATCGTTCGGCGATTCAGGTCTGGGTAATACCCTGATTCCCCTCGCCAGTGGCATTGCAGAATTTGCGATGCGTGTCAGTGTTGCATTATTGTTACCAAAACTGATCGGTGAAGACGGAATTTTTTATGCGGAAATTTGTGCCTGGACCAGCGCAGCTGTTTTATTGTTTATAAGTTATATGATTATTATACGAAAATACAAAGAGTATAACTGCTGACTGTTAAGTAAAAATAGTTCGACTCCATGGACAAAAAGGTGTATAATAAAATAAAACTTCAGTATATTAAGGAAAAAGATATTATAATCTTCCAGCAACTACGCAATGGCATTATGGGACAGACCATGAATCTTCAGGGTAAGGGAGGCCGCAAGATTTCGGTTGCGACTTATCGATTGTCGCAGAAGGTTGTCGGATTTAATTAAGAGGATAAAGGGGAATATAAGGGCAATTCGTTTGCAATTACACAAGTGAGGAGAAGAGATTATGGCAAGCATTCGAGAAGTTGCAAAGCTGGCACATGTAGCACCCAGCACGGTATCCAGAGCGTTAAATGGTAGCGGATATGTATCAGAGAAAAGCAAAAACAAAATTAAGAAGGCGGTAGAGGAGCTAGATTATATTCCTAATCAGTGGATCAGAAATCTGTATAAGAAAAGAACGGGTATTATCGGTGTTATGACACCGGATATTATCCATCCGTATTTCTCAACTCTTTGGAATTATCTTGAGGCAGAATTAGATCAATATGGATATAATGTGGTCATTTGTAATACCAGAGGAAATCAGGACAAGGAAAGAGAATATCTTGATACATTGGAACGTAATCTGTTCGATGGACTGATTGTAGGATCTGCGTTTCTTTCTGATGAATATTATATGAATATTGAGAAACCAATTATCTCACTGGATCGGATTATACCGGGAATCCCGCTGGTGACATCGGATCATCATCAGGGAGGAATTTTAGCGGGCGAATTGTTTTTGGAAAAAGGCTGTAAAAAAGTGATGTGCTTTAGTGATCCGACCAGGATGGAACTTGCCTCTGCCGATAGCGCGAGAGCCCTTATCGATGTGATGGAGAAGCATAATAGGGAGGTTATCATTGAATCTTTTCAATGGGAGGAAGTTGTAAACTATCAATTGTGTATGAAACGTACCAGAACATTGTTGGATCAATATCCGGACGTTGATGGAATTATGGCTTTGGACTTGTGTGCAGCCGCCTTCCTCAAGACAGAAAAAAACAAAAAAATATTGGCTTATGATGGAACTTATGCCACGGACTTCAATTACCATTCGATTGATTCAATTGTACAGGATGCGAAGAAGGTTGCAAAGGAAAGTGTGAATATGCTTATTAAATTGATCAATGATCAACCGCTTAAGAAAAGGGAAGTATTGGTTCCTGTAAAATATAAAAAGGGCGATACTTTGTAGAATGGAGAGCATTGGCACAAAGGAGTGTGTGAAACTTTTTCTGTAAATAGCTAATAACAGCAAGGTCTTCTATGGTAAAATATAAATCATAGGAGCCTTTTATTATGGCAAGAAGAGGCTTCCAGCTCAATCATTATCATAGAAGATTATTATTTACAGACTTTTCTTCATAGTCTCCTTTTTCTAGTGATTTTTAATAAAAAATCAAGATGATTTTTGGATATAGTAACGAATCTGTGAATAAACTGCATTTTTATGTTGCAATATAGCTATGCATAGTGTATATTACAGATGTGGAACAGTTCCACAAATGATGTGGACAGTTCCGTGGCACAAAACAAGGCATCCATAGATGAAAAATTTTTTTTTGATCAGATATGGAACAGTTTCACAAAAAGGAGGAATATATATGAAAGCAAAGAAGTTAGTAGCAGTTGGAATGACAGTGCTAATGCTTGGGGGATTATTTGTGGGATGCGGAAATTCTGCAGATACCTCGACAGGAGCAAACAGTGGAAAAAATGTAAAGATTACAATTTTCCAGAGTAAGATTGAGGCAAATGAAGGATACAAGAAATTAATTGCAGCATATGAAAAGGATCATCCAAATGTAGAAATTAATCTTGAAGCTGTCACCGGAAATGATTTTGGCGCATCAATGAAAGCAAAGATGCAGTCGGATCCACCAACAATCTTTTCTGTAGGTGGTTTTTCGGACATGAAAGATTACGGAGACGTTATTGAAGATGTTTCTGATCTGGATATTATGCAGCACGCATTAGAAGGAACAACGGATACTTTTACAAAAGACGGAAAAGTATATGCCATTCCGTTATACATGGAAGGTTATGGATTCGTTATTAATAAGCAGATGTTTGAGGATGCTGGAGTTTCTGTAGATTCTATGATGAATTTCGAAGGCATGAAGGCCGGTTTTGATACTTTGAAAAAGAAAATCGATAATGGTGAGATGAAGGATAAATATCCGAATCTGGAAGCTGTTATGGAATACCCGACAAAGGAGTTATGGATTGCAGGAGACCATGACGCTAATGTTGCTTTAACACATGACTTTAAGACTCCGAATGAAGCATATGCGGCAGATTCGCTTCCGGGAACCGGCTTTGAAGACTATAAGAAAATGGTTGATTTTCAGGCCAGTTATACAACCAATGCCAACAATACGGCAAATCTTAATTCTGTAGACTACACAACATCATTAGAGGGTGGACTTGCCATTGAACGTGTTGCATGTATCAAGCAGGGAAACTGGGTAGCTCCAGCAGTAGAGACAACGGATCCGGCAGTCTTCAAAAATTGGATATGTTACCATATTCTGTTCCGGGATATTCAGATGGCAAGTATTTTGTAGGTGTATCAGGATATTGGGCAATTCATAGCAAGGCAACCGATGCGCAGAAAGCTGCTGCAAAAGACTTCATCAATTGGATGTTCACCGATTCGGAAGCACAGAAAATTGTTGTGAATGATTGTAAGTTTATTCCTCCATATGATAATTTTGATGGAATAAAAGCATCCGATCCACTTTCACAGAGAATTATGGATGCAAATAATTCCGGAAATACCATGAACGGATGGGTATACAGTGGAGCTCCAAATACATGGGGTCAGCAGGTGGCTGGTGTAGAAGTACAGAAATATCTTGCCGGAGAAGCTGATTGGGATGAGGTTACAAAGACCTGTATCGAGCAGTGGAGTGAGTTAAGAAAACAACAGAACAACTAGTAAGAGTTAAAGAGGGTTCCGGGATAGAGCTTCTATCCCGGAAATTCAAATAAGGGTAAAATCCTTTGTTTGGAAAGGACGGATAGAAGAAGTATGAGAAAAAGTAAATTACGGTTTTGGGGCTTTTTGGCACCGTCATTAATTGCATTTTGTATTGTTGTAATCATACCTACATGTATTGGATTTTTCTATTCCCTTACAAACTGGAATGGAATTGTAGGCTCGGACATTAAGTTTGTAGGTTTTAAAAATTTTATTGACATTTTTACGAGAGATGACTCATTTGTACATGCTTTTTTATTTACTGCGCTTTTTTCGGTGTGCGCAGTTGTATTGGTAAACCTTGTTGGCTTTGCTCTGGCGTTGTTAGTGACACAGAAATTTAGAGGCGCAACGCTGTTACGTGGAATTTTCTTTATGCCAAATATGATAGGCGGATTATTGCTTGGATTTACTTGGCAGTTTATTTTTATATCGATTTTTGAAGCTTTTTCAAAAAAGACAGGAATTGCAGCCTTTAGCGGATGGCTGTCGAATCCGGAAACCGGATTTATAGGATTGTTGATTTTGACTGTGTGGCAGATGTCGGGATATATGATGATCGTATATATTGCGCAGATTCAACAGATACCGGAATCGGTTAAGGAGGCAGCAAGAATTGATGGAGCAAACTCATGGCAGCTCATGAGATATATCATCCTTCCGTTGATGATGCCTGCGTTTACAATCGGATTATTCTTATCTATTTCGAGTTCATTTAAAATGTTTGATCAAAATTTAGCTTTGACACAAGGTGGACCATACAAATCAACAGAAATGATTGCGTTAAACATTTACAATTCTGCCTTTGGAGCAAATGAATTTGGTTTTGCACAGGCAAAGGCAATCGTTTTTCTGATTATTGTGGCAGGAATCGGAGTTACGCAGTTGGTTATAACAAAGCGCAAGGAGGTTGAAATGTAATGAAGAAAAAAATCGCTTATGGAGTAACAGGACTTATTCTTGGATGCATTTTTTTGTTTCCGATTTATATTTTGATTATGAATTCGTTCAAGACGACCAAGGGGATTTTTACAGATGTGTTGGGATTTCCGGCGAAAGGAACATTCACACTTGAAACTATAAGAATGCGTTTCAAGAACTGGATTACATAAGATCTTTTATGAATTCGCTGCTTATCACGGTAGTGACAGCGGTTCTGGTGCTGTTGATATCGGCTATGGCGGCTTGGGTACTTGTACGTTATAAAACCAAAGCAAGTAAGATTATTTTTTTGATATTTGCAGGTTCTATGTTGATTCCATTTCAGTGTGTCATGCTTCCATTGGTTGGATTTGCAAGCAAAATCGGTTTGCTGTCTCGTGGTGGCTTGATCTTTATGTATATGGGCTTTCAAACAAGTATGGCAATCATAATGTTTCATGGGTTCATAAAAAATATTCCGGAGGATTGGAGGAAGCCGCTACAATTGACGGGTGTGGTTCCATACGTCTGTTTATTTCGATCGTGCTTCCTTTGATGAGAACGATTATAGTCACGGTTGCAGTTATTAATGTTATGGGAACATGGAATGACTTCTTATTACCATCGCTGATTATTAATAAACAGGGCTTACAGACGTTGCCTTTAAAAACATATCTGTTCTTTGGACAATTTGCAAAACGTTGGGATTTGGCTTCTGCCGGATTGGTTATGTGCATGGCTCCTATTATTATCTTTTATTTGTTTAGTCAAAAATACATTGTAAAAGGTATTACAGAAGGGGCAATAAAGTAAGGTGAGGAATTTGTGAATGAAAAACAATTGGTGGAAAGAGTCCGTAGTGTATCAGATTTATCCGCAAAGTTTTATGGATAGCAACGGAGATGGAATCGGAGATTTTAACGGAATTATCCAGAAGCTTGATTATCTCCAAAATCTAGGCGTAGATGTATTATGGATATGCCCGATGTACGCTTCTCCACTTGTGGATAATGGATATGATATATCGGATTATTACAAGGTAAATCCAATCTTTGGAACAAACGAGGATATGGAGCATTTAATAGAGGAGGCTCAAAAAGAAAGATTAAAATCATATTGGATCTGGTGGTCAATCATTGCTCGGATCAGCATGAATGGTTCCAGAAGGCAATGAAGGATCCTAATTGTGAGGAAGCGTCTTATTTTTACTTCCGACAACGGAGAATGATAAAGAACCGAATAACTGGCGATCCAATTTTGGCGGATCCGTATGGTCGAGATTACCAGATGGCAGATGGTATTATCATACGTTTGCGAAGGAACAGCCGGATCTGAACTGGGAATGCAAAGAGCTGCGTCAAAAAATTTATGAGATGATAAACTGGTGGTTGGAAAAAGGAATCGCCGGTTTTCGTATCGATGCAATTACCTTTATCAAAAAAGACTTAAGTTTTGCCAGTCGTCCTACGAATGATGGGGAACGATATCCGGTTGAAAATCTTACGGATTATAAGGGAATCGGAACATTCCTTGATGAGATGAAAGAACAGTGCTTTGATAAATATAACTGTATGACAGTTGCCGAAGCACCGGGGGTTGACGATGCTGCTTTTGAACGGTATGCCGGAAAGAATGGTTACTTTTCCATGATTTTCGATTTTGGATGGGAAAATATGGAAGGGGAAAATGATAAATCAAGCATTCATGCGGTAGAACGGTGGAAGAAAAAAATGTTTACACATGTAGCGCATAATAGCGGAATCGGTTGGAGTGCTATCTTTTTAGAAAATCATGATCAGTCCAGATGCCTGAACAAATTTCTGGAAAGAGAAAATATTAGTTTCTATAGTGCATCGGCACTGGCGAGTATCTATTTCTTTTTATATGGAACGCCTTTTATATATCAGGGACAGGAAATTGGTATGACCAATGTTAAGTGGAAGAATATTAATGATATGGATGATATAAGGGCGAAAAGAACCTATGAGGAAGCGGTCGGACAAGGCAAGGATCCGGATGAAGTACTTGCATACTTTTCAGAGTTAGGAAGAGATAATGCAAGAACGCCGATGCAGTGGGATGACTCGGAAAATGGAGGATTTACGTGTGGAAAGCCATGGATTAAATGCAATGATAATTATAGAACAATCAATGCACAGAGTCAGGTGAATGATCCGGATTCATTGTACAATTATTATAAGCGTTTGATTCAGTGTTACCATGACCATGCAGATATTGTGAGACAGGCGGAGTTTCGCCCGATGTACGAAGAATATCCGGGATTATTTGCATATGAAAGAGAAGTAAACGGCAAAGGTTTATTGGTGATCGTGAATTTTACAAATGAAAAGCTGATGTTTCAAAAAATTGATCAAAAATGTGTATTGTGCAATTATCATGAAACGGAGTCCGAATGGTTGCAACCATATGAGGCGAGAATATACAGCAAATAAAAAAATTCTATGTGTAAAAGAAAACATTTTGGCGTTAAATGAAATTGGACTGTCAGTCGATTAAACTTTTTATAAATACAGACCTCTCAGATACTGAAAAGTGTAATGGGAGGTCTTGTTTTTATTGTTTAAAATTCATTTTAGGTAGCCATACAGCAGCGAAATTGCCTGTTGCATTACATGAATGCTTGTGCTACAACACAGCTACGTAAGAAAAGTGAATAGAAATCTTCAGGGCAGGGTCAGATTCCCTACTGGTGGTATAGCCACGAGCCGTTAGGCATGATTCGGTGAGATTCCGATAAGGAGAACCTCTTCGCAGAGATTCTCCTTGATTTTAAACGGTAGGTTTTGTAGGTCTTACTGTAAGCTGTAAACCGAGATGCTGAAAAATATTAAGCAGTGTTCCGAGATTCGGGGTTGTTTTGCAGGATTCGATCCGTGCTACGGATGATTGTGGAATACCACACATAGCAGCAAGCTCTCTCTGGCTAAGTCCAAGAGAAGTACGCTGTTCCACCATGGCACTTACGATGGAGGAAATATTTTCAACTTCATCGATGTCTTTTCCAATTTCTGGATCAACGGTTCTTACATGTTCCTTATAGTCATTCCAGGTTTTCATAATCATTCAGCCTCCTTTCGGGCAAGGTAATCATCACGTTCAGCCTTTGCCCGTTCAATTTCGCGCTTGGGAGTTTTTTGAGTTTTCTTGCGGAATTGATGCAAAAGCACAAAGGTATCATTTTGGAAATAAAAATATAAAACACGGTTATTGCCTGGGCGAAGCTCCCAGATATCATCATCAAGGTGTTTTGTGATATTTTCATTAAGCCGTGTACCATTATCTTCGAGGAGCTGGATGTACAAACTTATCTGCTTGTATTGAATACGGGCATCTTTGTTTGTAGCTGCTTTGACTCGAAGAGATTCAAGAAATTCCCAAAGCTCTGATCTGCCATTGGAATCTTCGTAAAATTCAATGTTGTACATTAGTATATGTTCTCCAAGTGGAAATATTTATTCTATATACATGATAGCATTTATGCTATCAAAAAGCAAATAAAAAATGAAAGAAGGAAACAAAATTTGAGTGAAAAAAATATAAAATTAGTAATTGCCGAGAAACCTTCGGTGGCGCAGTCCATCGCAAAGGTAATCGGTGCAGATAAGAGAGAGGACGGATACCTGGAGGGCAACCAGGTTATTTTCTACCCTGTATGGACAGACACTGAATGTAGGAAGAGTTATGACACCGACTCTTGCGTGTTATATTGTGAGCGGAAGGAGGCATGCGGATGGATGCTATGAATGATATACAGAAAATCAGGACGCAGATTGAACAGCATCAGGCTGAGCAGGAACAGGTCCTTCGTCGCACCATGTCAGTGCCGGAAAAAGAACTAAGGGAAAAATCTTATTCATTTAAGGAAGCTGCAAATATTTTGGGAATAGTAAAGTAATAATATCAACATGACGATATAGAAAATGCAGGGAAGCATTGTATTTCAAAGAGTTTGAGATACAGTGCTTCTGCGCCTCTGCGTTTCTATAGGAGATAGTCGTTCTATGCGCAAAATAGTCATTTGATGCAGAGAATGATCGAGTGAAAGATTTGTTTGATATAATAAAGAGTGCTAGGTGAGACTTGTATGGTTTACAGGTATGAGAGCAATCAAAGACAGGAATGAAAAATATGAACATTATTATTTGTGATGACAGGATAGATGACAGAAAAAATCTTTCAGATTTGCTGTCAGACTATGGTGAAAAAAAGAATTATGAGTTTACTATTACAGAATATGATTCTGGAGAACAGTTATGCGAAGAACAATCGGCTTTGGAAGCGTGTCAGCTATTATTTCTGGACATCAATATGCAGGGGATGGATGGGCTGAAAACAGCTATGAGGATTAAAGAAAAATATCCAAAACTTCCAGTTGTGCTGGTGACGGCATACATGAATTACGCACTGGATGGATATAAGGTGAAAGCAAGCCGTTTTCTGCTGAAAGATAACCTTGCAGATACTATAGAAGAATGTATGGATGATTTGATAGCAGAAATTAATAAAAACCGTAGGATTCTCGAATTTCGTTTTGTAGAAGGAACGATAAAACTTTATGCAGATGACATCATTTATATAGAAACAGAGCTTCACAAAAATGTATTTTATACAGAAAAAGGGACATTTCAGATTTATAAAAAACTGGATGAACTGGAAAATGAATTCAAGGATATGGGATTCGTGCGGGCGCATTTAAGTTTTCTTGTAAATATGAAATACATTACCCAAATCAGCAGTTATGTGATGACACTTACGACAGGAAAAAAGATTCCGGTTCCCAAGGCACGATATGCACAGGTAAAGAGGGAATATATGCTGTATAAGGGAGAAGAATAACATGACATTCTGGGTATTGACATTTATTGCGGAAATGCTGGAAGTAAAAGGAACGCTATACTTTTTTGATACTTTTATGGAAAAAAGAGATGGCGGATATAGGAACAGATACAGATTTTTTGTTTATTGCGGAGTGCTTTATCTGGCAGCGGTCACAGGGGTATGGATCGGAATGTTAAAATGTATCCCGATTATACTGGTTATGTCTTTCCTGAATCTGGCTTATTATGAAGTTTCCTTCCGGCAGAGTTTTTTGTTTTCAATCATCAACTATACAATGCTTGTATTGATTGATTATGTGACTGTTTTGCTGGGAAGAGGAGGTTCAATCCAAGAAAAATGGTTTTTACAGGCAACTGATATCAAAGACGGTTTTTATCATTCTGATGTTGTTTATCAGAAGATTTAGCAAGACAAGAAAAAGCTGCGGTCTGATTACAGGAAAAGAATGGTTACAGTTTTTCTGTGTTCCTGTATTTACGGTGGTCGGTTTCATTCTTATGTTTTATTCAGAAAACGATGATATGCAGAATGTATTTTTATTTCTTTCGGTGGGACTGGTTGCGATTAACCTTATCCTTATGGAGTTCATGCAGAATACCATTGAAAAAGAAGAGAGAATAAAAATTGCGGTACTTACGGAACAAAATCAGAAAAATCGTATTGCAGATTATCAGGACCGGGAAGAAATCTATGAGCGTCAGCGAAGAAAAATGCACGATTATAAAAATCAGCTTTCCACGATCCAGACATTGATAAAGAATGGACACACAGATGAGGCACTTTCATTTACGCAGAAGCTGACAGAGAGCATAGCTGTCGAGATGTCGGCAATCAACACAAATCATCCGGTGGTCAATGCTGTTTTAAACCAGAAGTACCGCAGCATGCAGGAGAAACACATAGCGGTTATCCTGAAAGTAGGGGATCTGCAGGAGATCTGTCTGGAGGAGGAAGAGATTGTGATTCTGCTCTCTAATTTATTGGATAATGCAATCCGGGAGAGTGAAAAGGTACTGAAAAATACCGGAAAAGCGGTCATTCATCTGAAATTAGAGTGCGAAGATCATAAACTGATATTTGCGGTGAGAAATCCGGTGACAGAAAAGGTGGAAATTGAAAATGACACGATAAAGAGCAAAAGAGGGGATCATCACGGCATTGGGCTGTTAAATGTAAAAGCAGTTGTGGATAAATATGGCGGCGACATGGTGCTTTCCTGCGATGAAAATGAATTTAAGGCTGTGGTTATCTTGTAAAGAGATGGTCTTTGTGTGCGTAATATGGTCGTTTGATGATATGGGACTAGGAGAACAGGTTATTTTATCCGATAAAAAAATAGAGGAAATAAGTATGTTATGAGAATTTTAAAGAATGAATATGATAAATGGATAAGTATATATAGAGGTTAAAATATATGCAGAGAAGGTAGAAAATATGAGGTGAATTCATGGGAATATCGATTTCAAATGCAACGAGTTCTGCCATTACAAAATATAGTGAATCGCTGAGAAGTGGAGAACCTGATTGGTCTATGATTCCAAGTGCAGGGAAAAGCAATAAGTCACAGGCAGAGTTTGTCTCTGAGATTAAGGAACTGGCTCAGAGAGCTGCCAACACTACGAGTAAAACGGAATTAGAATCTATTCACAGGCAGAGAACAAGGTTATGTGCAGAATACATATCCGATGTATCCCCTGACAGAAAGGCATTATATCAGCAGGCTAAAAATGCGGTAAAAAGTCAAAATGGTAATCCGAAATGCAAAGGAATCGGAGAATTATCATTGCTCGATTTTCTGGAGAGGGCAGAGGGGAAAAATAACAACCTTGCGCAAAAGAAGTTTGCTCTGGCGGGAGGAGGCACACTGGAATGTCCGATTCTGACAGGCGAAGGATATGGTGCCGACATTTCTTATCAAGGAACAAAAGTGTTGACCTATCTGGGAGATAGTTATGGATGGGGATGCGAAAGAACTCCGGCTTAGCGGGAAAAGGAAAGAGAATTTTACGGAATTTACTTCAATGAATACCATACGCAAAAGAATGCCCAAAGCTCAGAATTGAAAGAACTGCCGAACTATTTGGAAGAGAAAACGTCTTTTGATAGGAAAGCGTAAGGATATAGGTAAGATAACAGGTTTAATATGGGAGGTGACTTTAATGAAAGATTTTTCATGGAAAATTTTTGCTATAAAAACAATAATTTTTAGTATATGGGGTTTAAGTACACTTCCGTTCCTTTCAATTATTGTTCAATATATTGACTCAATAACCGGATTTAGTTCTGGAAACGGATATCATACCAATCACATGGATTATATTTTTGAAAGTCCTCTTGTTTATATGGGAGTTGTTTTTTGTATCAATATCATCCTAGCAATCGCTTACTTGATATATTGTTTTCTTAAAGCAAAACGGGAATGACTTTTAAATAAAAATTAAAATAAAGTAAGGAAAGTTTATATTATAGACAAGTGTTTCGGGACAGAAACTGCGGGATAGCATTATATACAGACACAGAAAAGACATCATCAGACAGACATTCAACATTCATAGGATAGAAAATCTCTTGAGAAATGAAAAGATTGTGTTATAATACATTTAACAATTAAGCTAAATGTTAAATGAAGGAGGGATAGACTTGGGAATGCAAGACACGCTTCGTGCGATTGCCGATCCTACAAGGCGTGAGATACTTAATCTGCTCAAACATTCACGGTTGTCAGCCGGTGAGATTTGCAATCATTTTTCGGTTTCAGATGCAGCAGTTTCCCGCCACCTGTCCGTTTTAAAGGATGCTGATCTGATTCGTGATGAACGTGAGGGAAAATTTATCTATTATGAGCTCAATGCATCTGTGCTTGAGGAGATTATTTTATGGATTAGTGAATTAAAAGGAGAGGATGACTATGATCAGACAACATAAAAAAATGATATTACTCACATCAATTATAACGCTGTTTCCGATTTTTATCGGCTTGCTATTGTGGAATCAATTACCGGATTCGCTGGCAACACATTGGGGAATAAATAATGAACCAAATGGGTATGCATCCAAAACATTCGCTGTGTTTGGACTTCCGCTCATTATGTTATTGGGACATGCAGTGAGTGTGATTGCAATGAATATTGATCCTAAAGTAAAAAATATCAGTGAAAAAGTATACTTTGTTATCTTATGGATTATTCCATTGTTATCGCTTTTCGTTTGTAATGTACTCTATGGATATAATTTAGGATATCAGTTGGATATGGGATTCCTGTGTGGTCTGATGATCGGAGTTTTTTATCTGATTTTGGGAAATTTTATACCGAAAGTAAAGCCAAACTATACGATTGGATTTCGGATTTCGTGGGCATTATGCGATCCGGAAAACTGGTATCGCACGCATCGGTTTGGAGGAAAATGCATGGTGATCGGTGGGATTATCATGATTGTTACAGCACCATTCCAAAATATGTGGATACTTATTGTACTTATTCTCGTCCCTTGCATTTTACCGGTAATCTATTCTTATCTGTATTACCGCAAGATAATTTCATAATTATGTTATTCCATTTTACATTCAATCAGCGGGTAATATGCCCGCTGATTTTTTCGTCATTCATCCAGAGAAACTACCGATGGCAGGTGGTATATATTTTATTTATGCAATGTATGGTCTTTGTGTGCGTAATATGGTCGTTTGATGAGATGGGGCTAAGAGAACAGGTTATTTTATCCGATAAAGGAAATAGAGAAACTGAGCAGATTATTAACATTGGAAAAGTTATAATTTTTTGGAATAGAGATGGGAGGATGTTTTATGTCAAAGATTACAGATTATGCTTTTTTATTTCAAAAAACATTCGGGACATCAGGAGAAAATGTAATAGGCAGTTTTCAGTTGTCTCAGTTGAACAGCAGTTCTGTTCAGTCCCAGTTAAAAGCTGCCGGGTATACGCTTGAAAAATATGAGAGAATTTACAGACAGGCATTTTATGATGCCGCAAAAAAGGCTGATCCTAACTGGAAAATTGGTAAGCCAATCAAAGATGGTGCATTAGATAGTGTTACAAGAGAATTGGCAGAGTCGGGGAAATCTCCTGCACAGGCAACGCTTGATACTAAAATTTAACATATCAGGTATATTTGAATAATTAAAAAGAGAAAATTTTGAGCTGATTGGAGAAACAAAAATATGTACATTAGTTCTGGCCTGAATACCGTATCTTCATCATACGGTCAACAAAAAGGTAATCAAATGAAAACTCCTGCATCTGGGGAAAAGACATTTTATACGGCAGAAACACCGAAGGTATATCAGATATTTACAACAGATAATATGTTGTGGACAGGAGGTAATGGTACAGGTCTTTCTTATTGTCTTAAATATGCGGATGATTCGACGGATGAAAATCCTGTGGTGTTAGCGAAAGGTGTGGATGAAAACGGGAAAGAGTTTGAGCAAAGAATTTATATCAATGATGTTAATCCATCAAATGCTACAGTAGTCGAAATGCGTGCATTGGAGGCACATTACAAAGTGGAAAAGCAGGGAGGTTTCACGTCTCTGCCACTTGAAGCTGGTAATATGGGACTTAACGACAGAAGAGATTTTATCTCAATGTTCAAAAAAAGCATAGAAGATTTAAACAAATTGGGAAGGTTTGACTTATCGTTGCTTTGGACGAAAAGTATGGATGCTTATCTTGATTTGCCAAATACAAATAGTAAGTATAAATAAGGCTTAGTTATTTGGACATAGAAGGAAAAGAGAATTTAGAATAAACGAAGGAGATTGAGACAATGCAGTCAATATCAAGTTATATTAATCCTAATACAAGAGGACTTACATCTAATTACAAAAATACAGCTATTAAAGATAAGGAAACCTATAATGAGGCGATGTCGCAGCACTTACTAAATCCGGTAGAAGATTTGGTTCAAGTGTTAAAAACACCTATAAAATTGGCGAAGAGTTCGTCACTTAGCAGACAGAATAATTCTGTTAATATTGCGGAAGGGCAAAGAATCCGTGTTAATGGAGGTCATGTGATTACGGCTACGGCGCATGGAGTAGAGGTTTCTGGTGGAGATAATCCGTATGATACACAATCATATGTAAAAGCACAGAGAATGGCAGATGCATTGGCATCCATGCTGCGAAATGCAGGTGGGACAATGACTACTGTAGCACATTCAAAGGAGGAATATGCCCGGTATACAGAGGGAATTACGGATGTTATGTCTTATCTGGGTGTAGACACTTCCAAAGATTTTACGGTCAATGGTATGAAATATAGCAAAAATAAAGATGGTTGGTATGAGTCAGAAGCGAACAGTGATGCGCAGGCGGCATATGAACAGTTAAAAGCGAATAACAGAACCTACCAGTTTGCAGATGAAAAGACCAAAAAGCAGATTGCATATATTAGTGATTATTACCTTCAGACAGTGCCGGAGAGTGTAAAGGCGGCGTGGCAGGAAACATTGGAAGAAACTGGTTTTAATCCATTTCAGACGGATGTAACCAGTACATTAACGCAGTTATCTGTAGAGCAGGATTTTCTGACAGGTGGTGATGACAATATTTTTGGTGAAACGAAAGAAAGTTGTTTAGCAGCTATCGACAAAGTATTGGAGAGAATAGAAAATCCGTTGGCAGCAGTTACAGAGGAAAGGGCAGCATATCTGCAGCAGGAAAAAGAATTTTATACCGTACTGGCATCTAAAATAAGAGAATAAAATGCCGGGAGGAATTTAAAGATACAGATTATAAGACTTATATAAGGCAGGGGGATAATATGGTTACTGTAAATAATTCTGACTATTATAATAACATTCCAGCGGGCAGGGATTTAAACAACCTGCCCAATACTTCCAGCGCTGATACAACTGTAGGATATCAATATGATGGACTTACAGAGGAGGATCGTTTCGTACAAAAAGTTTTGCAGGAGCATTATGATAAAGTGTACAAAGAAAATTTGTCTCATTCTGATCCAATGGCATATATCGAATCAAAATATTGTGATGTGACCTCACCTAATTTTTGCTCATATATGACAGAAGATCAGCGTTCCATAGCTTACCGCAATGAGAAAAGAATGTTACAAACAGGAGGAAAATATTCGGCTGGATTTGCCCGGTATGATTATGCATTAAGAAATTACAAGGATGTATATACAGGAGGTTCAAGAAGTGTTGGTTATGTACGCAATACTGACAGGGAAAAACAGTATGCCAGAAGTGTTGTAAATCAGCAAATTTCAAATCTACTTTCAAAGAATGGGATATCAATATCAAAACAGGCAGATTTGGTATTTTCTATTGATCCATATACATATCAATTAACAGTGTCGGGAAATGCAGATAGAGACATATTATCGCAGATAGAAAAATTACTGAATGAAGGAGATAATGCAAAAAATATTTGGACGCATGCGTGGATTTGTATGCATGATGCAGATAATGAAATTGTTAATTCGCAGGCAAATATGACAAAGGCAAACCAATATTCTTTATGGCATGAAGTGTATGAGACAACCGGGTATGATGCACGCAATGCGACATATAAAAATGGTACTTTTATTGCAGAGGATGGTACAGATTTACTTGCATTGTTTAAGGAAAAATCTAAAAATGGTGCAGGGTATGAACTTTATTCTAAGAGATGGCTGCAATATGCTAAAAATGGCTGGAAGAAAGAAAATGATTTGGTATTAAAAATAGGCTTTGACAGCAGTGGATTGTATGATATAGGGCAGGAAAAAGGATATGGAGCAGCACAGAATATGTGGATGAAAGGTATTAGTCAAAGTATATTTGAAGCTAGCGTGTAATCAATATTATATTGATTCTGAGAGAAATCCAACAGGTGGCATAGTTGGAAGGACTCCGAATAATGAAAGGAGATATGTTAATATGGCAGTTACAGGAATAGGAACATATGCGTCATATACGAATAGTTATGGCAATACACAAAATGCTGGAAACAAAACGGGCAGGACATATAAGAATGCTCATGAATATAAGAACTATTTAACACAAAAATACGAATGTTTACGAAGCAGGGATTATTCCGTAAATATAAACAGTTCTCTTTTGTCAAAGGCTATGGGAGATGAAAAGACAAAACAATGGTTGGAGTACAATTTATCGCTAATACCAAAAACAATAGAACAGTCAAGAGCTTATGTGGCAGCAAGAGGAGCAAAGATACTGAGTTATAGTATTACTATAAATGGATATGATAGCATGAGTTCTGTAATGTGTACTCAAGATGAAGTTGATCCGAGAACAGAAAAAGCAAGGAAAGAACTTGAAGAAAGACTCGAGAAAAGGAAAGCAGAAAAGAAAGAGACAGAGGAAAGACTGGAAAAACAGCGTGCCGAAAAACAGGAGCAGGAAGAACGGCAATATAATCTGAAAATTGATGGAAAAGATGTAGATGACCTGACAGGAAAAATGGTGGAATTGCTAGGTACTTCAACTTCTATAGGAGTGACAGAAAATGGAGTTTCGGCATTTGATGCTTTGGCATAGGAACTTTGATATGAAACCGTAAGGTGTGCAATTAAAATAATGACTTATGCTAGAACATAAAATAAACAAAAATAAATTTTTTGATTTTTGCAATGGAGATGTAAAGGGAGAAGATACAGAGACACTGAATCATTTTGATGAACATACAAGATATCAGTTTACAAGAATGCTGTATGCATATGGAACCGGGATGACCGGACAGAATCCTTTTGCCAATGATGAGAAAGTCGAGATTACAGCGGATATAGACAGTGCAACCCATACTTCCTTTTATGTGAATGGGCAGAAAGCGTTTACGGCAATTACGGGTATGTCATATCTCCCATCCGAGATTCAAACCTTTGGAACCGTACAGCAGCCATTTAAAACCAGAGGGTACAAACCATATGATCCCAGTACAAACAGTATCACGATTGGGGTTGGAAGCAGATTTAATCTTGGAAATGGATACAGCATGACGGTACAGGAAGATTTTGTCTGGGGCGAGGGCTATGGAAACGGAAGCAAGGCAGATGATGAAAGATGCAATATGATGATAGGTGGTCTGAACTCCCTGATACATTTTGCGGATCAGCAGTATTTTTCAAGTATGACAGATACATACACCGATTATATTTTAGATTTTCTTGCGTCACAGGGAGTGGATACAAGCAGAGAATTTGTGATAAACGGGACACATTGCGAACTGGTAAATGGGAAAATAAGTGAAGTTGGTAACGATTATGTGGTGCCTAGTTCCATTCAGCAGAAAGCAGTGAAAAGATATGAAGAAAGTATGTCACAGCTTTTGAATAGCGGAACTTGGTATAGATGGTCATAAAAGTAATAGATCACTTGGACCGTTATGGAGAGTGAATAGATTCCGAATGACAGAGGAATGAAAATAATTGGAGGTTGAGATGATGCAATCAATATCAAGTTATATTAATCCCAATACAAGAGCACTTACATCTAATTATAAAAATACAGTTATTAAAGATAAGGAAGCATATAATGGGGCGATGTTGCAGCACTTACTAAATCCGGTAGAGGATCTGGCACAAGCGTTAAAAACACCAATAAAATTGGCGAAGGGTGCTTCAATTAGCAGACAGAATAATTCTGTTAATATTGCAGAAGGACAAAGTATTCGTGTTAATGGAGGTCATGTGCTTACGGTTACGGCGCATAGCAAAAATGGCTGGTGTTGAGGAAAATGATATTGACAGGCTTTTAGCCAATCCACCAGAAAAGATTGAAATCGAAGTAAAGTATAAAATTGCTGTGACGGTTATGGAACTGCGATTTTGGCTAAAAGATTGTGAATCACCGATATAATCGGGATTTGTGAGTAGAGGGCACTTATGAAAAATAAAAGTATCAATCAAGTTTCCATAATAAATGGTGAAGATGGTCCCACAAGTGTTTTTATATTTGGAGAAGCTCAAAAGCAATCTCTAAAGATTAGAATCCGAAATGCTATCTATCAATCCAGACGAAAAAGGATAGAAAAGAGAATAGCGGCCAACCCGCATACCCTTGCGGAAGTGGTGCAATACGCAAAGGATCATTATGATTTAGTGGAAATCAATCCTGCCGCAACAAATTGGATAGAACGACAGAAAAATCTAAAAGCTAGTTTGATTATGCAGCATAAACCAGAACTTTTGGGCCAAAGGAAGGATATTCCAAAACCAGATTTTCATAATGAAGAATCTGTTAAAAATTTTTTGAATGAAATGGAAATTAGAAATAAATTGATTGACCAAATGCCTGATAATGTAATTCCCATGGATTTTCATTTATATGAAATAAAAATTGGTGAGGATTTAATGGAAATAGAGGTAGATTATACCTGGAATATATTTGGAATATCTTACTCTGGAAATAAGTCGGTCATAAAAAGGTTTAAGAAAATAGCCAGAGATTTATATTGTTATTATGGTGTCAGTGAGGAGGATATAAAGAACCGGACAAAAAGATATTCTTCACTGGTAACGGAATTGAGTTCATAAATAAGCAGTTAATTTAGCAACAACTTGTTGCAGATTCTAAAGTTATCTTGCATAATTAAAATATAAAAGATGTATATAAGGTCGGAACAGAGACCTTAAACCTGTTCCAGTGGTCGGGATGGAGACCGAAAACCCATTCCCATTGCGGAATAAACTGCAAATACAGTGATCGCGTTGCAGAAACCTGTGAGGCCTGCGACCGGGGGAGAACCTGCGGGGACTCCTCTTTTCTATATTATGGAGATGGTGTATATGCAGAAGATGCTTGATTTTATAACATAGAAGAGAGTACGTGTAATGCGGAGTAAATAATGGTCAAAAAACAATCGACATCCGACCTCACACACGTTATAATATAGATAATCTAATAAGAAAACAGTGTTATCATTACCGCATATTCAGTGAGAATGGTAGCCATAAATATGAATTCGCAGGAACGGAATGGTTGAACCCTCAGGGTGACAGTGTCACTCATTTGTCAGCGAGAGGTGCTTAACTTGGATGATTTTCAGTTTTCTTATTTTGACATGGATTTACAGGAAAGTCAGTAAAATCAAGTTGTTGCTTGACTTATGTTGACCAAGAAAAACATAGATTTTCTGTAGTGACTTGAACTCCTAAGCGCTAGTTGTGGGTTCGATTCCCCTGAGAACAGTTGTTTGAAGCAGTAATGATTAAGAAAATTCATTACTGCTTTTTTCATTTTGGGGTGGAAAAATCCACCGAAAATCATTAAAAAAATGATTATTTCATCCACCCAAAATTAAAAATTTCCACCCAAATGAGAGGAAATGATGAAAAAGTTGTGGAGATAGAAATTGAGAGACTTCACGATTTTAAAAATCATCCATTTAAAGTTCAGGCTGACAGTCAGATACATGCTGGATGAGGAAGCAATAAATGTTATCGCATAGGCATATTTACTATGATATAATGTGGCTATGTGAGAAAAATTATTATTTAGAACTTATTTGCTTATATGATAAGCAGAATGGAGGCTTTGCGAGATGAAAGTAATCATTATAAATGGAAGTGCAAGAAAAGGAAACACTCTTACAGCGATTGAGGCTTTTGTAAAAGGAGCATCTGAAAAAAATGAAATTGAAATCATTGAACCTGACAAACTTAACATCGCACCATGCAAGGGATGTGGTGTCTGTCAATGCTCTAAGGGATGCGTTGATAAGGATGATACGAACCCTACAATTGATAAAATTGCTGCTGCAGATATGATTCTTTTTGCTACACCAGTTTATTGGTGGGGAATGTCAGCACAATTGAAACTTATCATTGATAAGTGCTATTGTCGTGGATTGCAGTTGAAAAATAAAAAGGTTGGCACGATTGTTGTAGGTGGTTCTCCTGTAGACAGTATCCAGTATGAGCTGATTGATAAGCAGTTTGATTGTATGGCTAAATATCTTTCATGGAATTTGCTTTTCCAGAAATCATATTATGCTACAGCAAAGGATGAGCTTTCTAAAAATCAGGATGCTATGAAAGAGCTTGAGGATATTGGAAAAGAACTATAAAGCTTGCACTGAAAATCAAGGTTGAAGAAATGGAAAATTGAAATTTGTGAGGGATAAAAATGCTATTATTGACACTTAATATGAATATGTTCAATTTTGTTATTGATGATAGTTTTAATGATTATTTTGACTCTATTTCCATTGATATAGCATTTATTCAAGAGTGTAGATATAATAGGATTAATGAACAATATTATGCAAAATTGGCGGGAAATTATGAAGAACCTATTGATAGACGATTTCATTTATCAGTAGCAATTAGTAAAGATGAGAATATTTCAAAGTCTAATAATGATTTGAAAGCTGATTACACGTGTATATTCGTAAAATATGCACTAAAAAGGAACCTGCATAAAAACAGATTCCTTAAATGAGGGAAAATCCCTGTCGAAGAATGGCAGTCCAGTTACTTTTCTGATAGAGAAATCTGACTATGATTACAGTCTGCTTTTCTTCATCAATCGTATAAAAGGCAAGGTAATTATTGATTATTACAAAACGAATGCCCCAGCTTGCCAGTACCGGATCATCTACCAGATGAAACTTCTGTGGCAGGTCGGCTAGTGAGCCTATCTGCTCAGTCGCAGCATCTAACAGATTATCTGCGGCATTCGGATTTTTGAGGGTAAATTCGATGTAATCCGCAGCACGCATAATATCGTGTTCTGCGGTGGAAGTGATATGAACCTGATAGCTCATCGACTGCGGCGGCTCCTGATATCAGCCATAGCTTCGGAAAATGGTCTGGTGTTACCTGTGGCAATATCGTCCATTCCTTCCTTGATCTGGCTGTAAAGTTCAAAGCGGCTGGTCAGTCCTTCGTAGGCTTCAATGCTCATAACGGCAAGGTCGCCTTTTCCATTCTTCGTGATGAAAACTGGTTCAGGATAATTATGACAAAATGTAGAAATTTCATTGTAATTATTCCTTAAATCAGCACTTGATTTGATTGCTGGCATAAAAACACCTCCCTATTTGATAACAAAATTATACACAAATTTTGTTATGGAGTCAATGGATATACTATTAGTGTTAGCAGGATAAACACAACTATTCATATGTATCTGACCGCAAGGTCGGGAACACAGCCCGCAGGGTGAAGTTCCCGGCGGCTTTCATTATAAGAAAGCGAGGTTAGAGACATGGGTTTATTTACAGGCGGATTTAAGTTACTGAAAACGGCATTTTTGAAGTAAGCAAAAATAAGTATTCCAAATGTACACATAGAAATTATCCTATGATTGAACTTAAGCAATACATTGATAATATAGTTTTGAATTCAAATATGTTTTTTTCCGTAGCAGTGCCAATTATGAGAGAAATCAATACAAATATCAGAAGATTATCGGCACACACTACTATAATGACATATGAGAAATTGGTAAATACACGTCAAAGGATATTGGGAATCAGGTCTATTGCATTTCCTTCCATATCAACGGGAGCATATAGTTTTCCGGTGGTACTTGCGGCAAAGATTGCGGTACGTACAGTTGCTAGATTTCTGCATGAGAATCCGGACAGCTTCGATTTGGTGGAATGGGTGCTGTTTGATACTCAGACTGAATCGGTGTACGAAGCAGAAGTTACGCCCTATTATAATATACGAATTTAGTTTATTTGAATCAAAGCAAAAAACTCAAAAAGGAGAGATTATTAATGGTTTTATTGGTTGTAGATGCACAGAATGGTATCGTGGATGAACGCTTATATGAGTTCAGAAAGTTTGTTGGTAATATCAAAAAGCTAATTGGAGCAGCTCGAGAACAAGGTATAGAAGTTATTTATGTACAGCATGATGATGGACCTGGTACTGGATTCTCTATCGGGATGATGAGTTTGAGGTCTATTCCGAGTTTAAACCGATGCCTGATGAAAAACGATTTATTAAGTCTGTATGCAGTTCGTTCAAAAAAGAGAGTGGTCTGCTTGAGTATCTGACTGCAAAGGAAGAAAAAGACGTGATGATTTGTGGCATTATGACTGATTTCTGTATCAATGCACGGTAGAGGCTGGTTTTGAGCATGGCTTACACATGATTGTTCCTGCTTATGCAAATTCTACGCAGGACAATGAGTACATGACTAGGGAACAGGCTTACCATTACTATAATAAATTTCTCTGGCCTGAACGATATGCAGACTGCGTACAAATGGACAGGGCATTGGAATTACTCAAAAAATAATATAGCGTAAACGGTCTTTGCTGAATACCTTTGTTATCGAAATACATTACATAAACTTCAAGATTATGTTGCAGTAAATTCAATAAATCAGTATCATATATTTATACATACAAACAGTGTAGAAGTTTTAAAATATGAATGCGGAATAAAACAGAGGATAAAAGGATATGAAGAACGATGAACCGGAGATAAAACCGGCAAACAAAAATCCTTTAATGGAGCATTACAGATGAAGACAGCAATAGTATATGCATCAGTGCATCACGGAAACACAAAAAAGATAATTGATGAGATAGCAAAGACAAACGATGTCGAGCTGATAGATGCGACACAGACTGTAGAGAAAGACTTGTCGGAAGGTTTTCATGCAAGGAATTTGATACTTTCGGTCCGTTCAAGATGATTGGCGGTGTATCAAAGGGGCATCCGGATGAGAAGGATATTGCGGCGGCTATAGAGTTTTACAACGGATTAAAATTAAAGTATGATTAGAATCTGTATATTAGTAAACTATCTTATTGGGTGTTTTACTTGTAGGTATTATTTGCAGAAGGAAGGATATACAGGCATGAAACTAATTTGCTCTTTATTTATCACATTCTTAAAAATCGGTGCGTTCACCTTTGGCGGCGGATACGCTATGATTGCGCTGCTTGAAAATGAGTTCGTTGAAAAGAAAAAATGGCTTGAAAAAAGCGAGTTTCTGGACATGGTTGCGGTGGCCGAATCCACGCCAGGACCAGTCGCCGTCAACAGTGCGACTTACATTGGTTACAAAATTGCAGGATTTGCGGGTGCAACCATGTCCACACTTGCTGTCTGCATTCCATCTTTCTTTGTAATTTATGGTATCTCGCTGTTCTTTGATCAGTTTCTCAGTTTGCGCTGGGTTTCCTGCGCATTCCGCGGGATTCAGGTATGTGTGATCTATCTGATCCTTACCGCAGGGCTGAAAATGCTTAAAAGTATTGACAAAAATACACTAAACTTGACGCTTCTCACGTTGGTCATGGCTTCCATGCTCTGCTGCTCGATCACAGCAGTTTCGTTTTCCTCTGTGTTTTACATCCTGATCTGCGGCGCGGTCGGGCTTGTTGTTTTCTTTCTGCGAAAAATCCGGAAAGGAGATGGGAAAACGTCATGATATATCTGCGTCTCTTTCTGAACTTTTTGATGATCGGTGCCTTGTCTTTCGGCGGCGGATATGGAATGGTTTCGCTGGTACGCGAAAGGGTGCTTTCCAACGGCTGGCTGACAGAGAACGAGTTTCTGAATTTTATTGCCGTATCTGAATCCACACCGGGACCCTTGCCGTGAATATGGCAACCTTTATCGGCTCAACACAGGGCGGAATCCTCGGTTCATTTGTTGCAACGCTGGGCGTGGTGTTGCCGTCATTTTTGATTATTCTCTTAATTGCATCCGCACTAAAGAATCTGATGAAATATGCACCCGTCAACGCCTTTTTATCGGGAGTTCGTCCGTGCGTTGTAGCGATGATCCTTGCGACCGCGCTCAGCATGGCGCTGTCTACGCTGTTTGGCCTCACAGATTTACAGGCCGGATTTGCGCCCAATTTGCGCTCTATCGCAGTATTTGCCATGCTCGGAGCAACACATCTGATTTGTAAAATAATCAGAAAAACAGCTCCATCGCCAATTCTGATGATCCTGTTTTCAGCAGGCCTCGGAATCTTGTTTTGGTGAATATTCTAGCATGGCGATTGAGTTTATTTCCAACTTCAATAGCAATTCCTGCTGAACCGCGCTTATTTCATTGCATATAATTTCGAGCGACATCACCCTTCATTCATGATGCCGCTCCGCGCTTCGACCATACCATTCTGCCACAAATGAGCTGACCATCCCCTTATTTAATACTACAGTTTACGTCTCCGATATATCGGTACAGTTGTAGTTATTTGTTTTTTCAAAAACCAGTTCGTAAAATTACACTTTGTAAATATCATTTTACATTTTTATATGAAATCACAATATGACTTGGTGCAAATAATACTGATGCAATAATCAATAGCACTGACCTACTCATAATCCCACTAAATAAGAACAACATTGAAGGAATAATAGAAAGTGCTAATGCTCTGAAAATGCTGTTTTTCTTAAAACATATAATCCAAATAGCACAATAAAGCATTACCAATATGGTATCTACAATCAGATATACTGCAAATGTTTCGTCAGACCACCACCCGAACCAAGTTCCCGGAATATTGATTATCATGAATCCGAAACAACCCAATCTCCCTACTTGTTCTGTGACCTCAACATATTTATTGTTCCACTTATTATCAAATCCATCTTTGCACTTAATCGCAAATACAACATTGGGTATCATAATGACTGCAATAAAAATCAGCCCAAAAACATTAAACCATTCCATATTATCTACCATCACAAACTTGAATTTATACCCGGTACTTGTCTCGATTTATAGTCATATCAACTAAATGAAATACAAGTAAGATAATAAAAAAAACGGAAACTATTATTATTCCTGCGCCCAGCTTGATAAAATCAATTATACCGCCAAGACAAAAGAGCATTGCCCATGTCTTAATCCGTTTTCCAGTAACTCTGCATATTTTCTCTGTATTTAATCCAGTATAATCTCCTGATAAAAACAGCACACTTATTTCTGTATTCCTTGATTTGATAAAAAATCTTCCAACAAAAAAGAGAACAGTTGCCATCAGTAAATCAATAAATATAATTATTATTTTCATTTTCAACACCTCTAATTCTAAGTTCACAACTCCCGGTTTGTATGTCTCTATTATACCATAATGAGCTTTACCGCAACAGACTATATCGGTATGCCGATATAGTCCGATATAGTCTGTTCAAAAATAATATACACGTTGCGCATTTTTCATACTAATGTTATTATAAAAATGTGGGTGGAACGAAATAGCACCCATATCATTCATCTTATTCAATTTACATATCCAATGTGTACCCCAATACCAGTTGGTTGCAAACGGCTGGTATTTATTTTAAATAAAATTATTTGTTTTTCCTATTTAAAGTGATATACTAAGAGATAGTTACTTTATTTATAATTGTTTCATACAAAAAATTATTGTAACTATAAAAGACATCATACTAAAAAATCATTAAAGCAGCCGGTTGCCACTAATCGACTGCTTTAACGTTCTGTTATTTGTTAATTTATGTATATACATATTGTATATCAAAATTAATACATATGTATATTTTATTTTTAAATGATAAAGATGCAACCAGAAAAGCAGCCGGCCAATAATTGACCGGCTGTTTCCTTCCTTTAAAACTATTTAAAGGAGCTTCTGAAATTGACAAATGTGAATGGTGGAACTTCCATCCACATTTATCAATTATAACAATTGGACAAATTTGATACAATTGTATAATAGTACCATTTCACCACATATCATGTGGAAAATTTGGGACATATTGTGTCCATATATTTCTATCACTATGATCAACTGTAATGTTCTCATTTTGTATAGGATTTTACAGATAAAAGTTATAAAAAATACTTGCAATATCCTCTTGACCATGATAATATAACGAACGGTTCGTTGGTCAAGCGGTTAAGACGCCGCCCTCTCACGGCGGAAACACGGGTTCGATTCCCGTACGGACTGCTAATAATAAAAAAGCCCCACAAGCATTAGTGCTGTGAGGCTTTTTTGTGAGATTCTAAGTATATATATGTATTAATATTGATATACACATGTATATACATTTTAAAGTTGGAACGACGGTGCACTATCCGTTTTTTTGACAATCAAATTCCATTAGCATCTCTTCAATTTTCGATTGCATTTCGTTCACACTATGCTTCCGTGTACGAGCACATTCCTGAGCCTGACACCCACAGATAATACATTTTCGGAAAGAAGGACGGGATAACTTCTGACCATTTATATCAATCACATCAAGATCAAAAAGGCGACCGACAGGATGAGTTTCTTCAATATCTGTTGTCAGATCCTTGATTTTTTGCAGGATAGTCAACTGCAAGAACAAGTTCATCTCCTGTTTTTTCGTGGATTTCCAATAAATTTTTGATTTTGGCTTGTGTCGATTCTAACTTTGCTAATAACGCATG
>ENA-OQBT01000202-OQBT01000202.1-human-gut-metagenome-genome-assembly--contig:-NODE-202-length-41457-cov-3.956787_pt1 | contig 41457 bp, 43 predicted proteins | sample MGYA00242749_ERZ504557 | MGnify/ENA primary metagenome ERZ504557 (study PRJEB26092, sample SAMD00036243) | human gut metagenome | host: Homo sapiens | study: EMG produced TPA metagenomics assembly of... | reverse complement strand
ACCAATAAATGCTGTTATTATGTCCCAATTTATAGCAATTCTCTGAAATAATGCATCTTAATCCAGCCCATCAGAGTGTGAAATCCTGCGTCAGATATCTTTTGCCGTGCGTCAGCACGCCTGCAGATATCTTCCTTGTCTTTTCGCACTCTGCTGAAACTGTCTTAAATGCATTATTTACGAGGATTGCTATAGAACGCTTTATTATAATAAATCATATTTCACTATATCAAGCTTAGCTGCACCATCAGCAAAGAAAGAAATCCCCTTTGCTTCCTGCTTTGTAAGAATAACCGCAGACATAACCTGCTCGCCGTCATTAATAAATACTTCCACACTAAACTTATCCAAAATCACACGCAATTTTAGTTCATTGCTGTCACCGTTTACCAGACAACTGCTCTGATGAACCAGCGCCCGTTCGCTTCCTGAGAATTTTCTATCGATTTTTAAAACAGATTCATCCGGACGGAAGCATAATGTAGAATGATATTTCTCATTCTCTGCAAAACAGAGTTCAAATTTTTTATAAAGATTGTCTTTATCTGCCGGTCGTATCACAAGTTCCAGATCTACCGTTCGTCCTTCAATCTGATCCAGTGTGAGTCTGGTATCTTTTATCACAACATTGTTATACTCGACTTTGTTTGCACGCATGGCATTAAGTTCTCTGATCGGAACCTGATACAATCTTCCGTTTTTAACAGACAGTTCTCTTGGAAGACTCATTTGTGCGAACCATCCAGAGTCATTGCATCGATATGCAAGCGTATCCCAGTTCTGCATCCAGGCGATCATAATTCTTCGTCCATCCGGTGCAAGCAGTGTCTGCATTGCGTAATAGTCAATTCCGTAATCAACACCTTGACAAAACTGTTCCTTTAAAGTATGTGTCTCAGGATCCAACTCCCCAATAATACATAACGTTCCATTTCCATTATGAAATTCTAATCCTTCCGGAAGCATATCCTGTGGACTTGTCAGAAGCACATATTTGCCGTCCAATTCAAAGAAATCCGGGCATTCCCACATTTTTCCATAACGATTTTGATTCTTTGCCAGAATGCTTACAAATTCCCATTCAAAGCCATTTTTACTTCTGTAAAGAAGGATCTGTCCGCTTCCATCAGCCGGACGACTTCCTATAACACAATAAAAGTTTCCATCGTTCCCTTTCCAGATTTTGGGATCACGAAAGTCTACTTTACTAGCCCCCTTGGGCAGATCTTTGGCTGTCAGAACCGGATTCTTATCATACTTTTCATAATCCTTACCATCTCCAACTGCCACTGCCTGTGTCTGAATATCCCTTACAGTTCCGTCTTCCAGTTTCTCCTGATTTACAGAAGTATACATAAGCAACTGTCTGCCATCCTCTAATTCTATGGCACTTCCTGAAAAACAGCCGAATTTATCATAATCTTCATCCGGTGCCAATGCAGTCGGAACATAGTTCCAATGCAATAAATCCTTACTCACTACATGTCCCCAGTGCATACTGTCCCAATGTGTGCTATACGGATTATACTGGTAGAACAAATGATACTCTCCTTTATAACAGGAAAATCCATTTGGATCATTCATCCAGCCAACATAAGGAGTTATATGAAAGGCTGGTCTTTCTTCCTCTTTGATCTGCTGTCCCTGTATAAATTCATATTTTCTTGCCTTTTCCAACATTTCGCTCATATAGTTCCTCCTGTCAAAATGATATCTTCTCTTATTTTTCACTGCTTAATGAATCCTGATACTGGTCGAAATATTTTTGCTTGATTGAAAGGTAATCGGAAAGCCCGTACTTCTCCATTTTTTTCAGATAAGAATCCCATTCTTCATCAATTCCTCCGTTCAGGATCCAATCTGCTTTCTTCTGTTCTGCATATTTCTTAATATCTGTATCATACTGTGACACTTTGTTTGTATCATCAATACTCATAAATACATTAGGATAAACATATTTGCTGTTCATATCCTGTAAATATGTCTCATGCATATTATCCAGACGCCATTTCGCATCTTCCGGCTGTGTTACATATACGCCATAATATTCATTTAATATAGCGAGAGGACCATTTACAGATTGCGCTTCACGTACTTCCACCGGTGACTGATCTCCTAAGTCCATATGCTTTAACATTTTTTCGCCATCTTTGTTTACAGACAGCTCAAAAATATTAAAGGAATCCTTCTCTCCATAGGTTCCCCAGTTATTTTGCGGAGACTGAAGGGGTGCATACATCTGATCGATCCATGCGGCAGCAAGTGCCGTGTTACGGCAGCTGGTAGTAAGCACACATCTTCCTCTGTCAAAACCGCTGGTCTCACTGTTGTTCTGTCTGGTGATATTTCTCATTCCATCCGGTCCGGTCAGTGCCGGAAGCATCACATAATCCGTATTGTTGTCTATATTAGCAATATCCCATGTGAAGCAAAGTCCATAACGGTGATTCTTTCCTTTTGCAACATAAGTAGACCATTCCTGTGTAAATGCTTCCGGATCGATCAGATTCTCTGTCACAAGTTTATGCAGCCATTTGATACCTTCTTTGTATCCTTCCTGAACCGTTGTGTAAATCACCTTACCTTCATCTGTTACAGCAAAATGATCTCCTGTGTCCCCATAACCATCTCCGAATCCATTTATTAAGATTGAAGGATCCTGATCTCCGTTATTGATAATAAATGACATTGGTATTACATCACCTTCAATGGAAAACTCTTGTTTCAGATCATCTGCATGATCTCGAAATTGAATCAGTACCTGCTCCAGTTCATCTGTTGTGGTTGGAATCTCAAGGCCAAGATAATCAAGCCATTTCTTATTAATATAAGGAATATCTCCAATGGCCTGAATTGCTTCTTTTCCGGAACCAAGCTGTTCAATCCACGGAAAAGAGTAAATATGTCCATCCGGTGCTGTACACATGGTTCTGTATTCCGGGTATTTTTCAAACACAGCCTGAAGGTTTGGCATATATTTGTCAATCAGATTTTCCAGCGGAATAATTATTCCCTGCTTTGCATAACGCAACAGATCATAATCACTCATGCCTGCATTAAACAGTCCATCCGGCAGATTTCCAAACTGAGCCAACGCCAGATTCTTTTTATCTGAAAACTGATCTGATACAAAGCAGGTCCAGTCAATATGAACATTTGTCTGTTCTTCCATTCTCTGGAAAATCACTCTTTTATTTGGATCCTGTGTTGAAGTGGCCGGTGCACTGGTAATAAAAGAAAGCTCCTCTGTTTCTTTCAATGGAAACTGTACATCCGATACCGGTGTATCCGGATTAAGCTCAGCATCAAGCCTCTGCTGTTTTCCACACCCCATTATACTTACCATCATTGTTAAAGAAAGTCCAAGTGCAAGCAAACTTCTTACTCTGTTTTTCTTCATATCTGTATCATTCCTTTCTTTAGCCTTTTACCGATCCAACCATAATTCCTTTATCAAAATATTTCTGGAAAATGGATACATCACTAAAAGTGGTAAACTTGATACTACAATTGTTGCATATTTCAACTGTTCTGCTACCTTTGCCATCTCTGCTGTGCTTTGGATATCTGCAATCATTCCCGGCTGTGGAGTATTCTGCACCAGAATCGAACGCAGTACCAGCTGCAGTGGCTGAAGATTTGCATCGTTCAGATAAATCATCGCATCAAAGTAGCTATTCCACATTCCGACAAATGACCACAGTGCCAGTACTGCAATGATCGGTTTACATACCGGCATCATAATTTTGAAAAAATGCTGAATTTCATTAGCACCGTCAATTGCAGATGCTTCTCTTAATTCTGCCGGAATTGACTGATAATAAGTTCTTGCAAGAATCATATTCCAAACATTAAATGCTCCCGGAATCAAAACCGCCCATACTGTATTTACCATATGCAGCTGATTGATCAAAATAAATGTTGGAATCATTCCTCCCCCAAAAAACATTGTGATCAGAAAAATCAGATTAAAAAATTTTCTTCCCACAAATTCTTTTTTAGACAGAGGAAAGGCTGCCAGTAATGTTACAAAAACTGAGATCACTGTAAATGCAAATGAATACAGAAAAGAATTCAAAAATCCGCGCCAGATCATCTCATTCTCCAGTACTCTTCTATAAGCATCCAAAGTCCAGTCCTTAATATCAGAGCTCAGTCCCTGATTATTCAAAACAGTAGGATCCATAAAAGATGCAAGTACTACATATATAATTGGAATCGCAATAGAAAGTACAAACAGTCCAAGAATCGTGAATCCAATTCCAAGGATCAGACGATCTGTCCTTGAATATTTTCTCTTCTTTTTCTCCATCTTCTCTTCCTCCTATAATCCCTCTCCATCATTCAGCTTCTTTACAACCCAGTTTACAAAAATCAACAGAATTACATTTACAACTGAATTAAACAGACCTACTGCCGTAGAATAACCATAATCACCGTTCAAAAGACCGATGCGATATACATATGTAGATAAAATTTCTGATGCCGGCAGGTTCATATCTGTCTGCAATGCATATGCCTTCTCAAATCCAATGCTCATAATATTTCCTGCCTGCAGGATAAACTGAATTACAATAATGTTCTTAATCGCCGGAAGTTCCACGTACCAGATCTGCTGCAAAAGGTTTGCACCATCCATAACTGCCGCTTCTTCCAACTCTTTGCTCGCATTAGATAATGCTGCAGTATACATAATAGATGCCCAGCCTGCAGTCTGCCAGATTCCACTTGCTATATAAATAGTACGGAAAGCAGATGGCATTGTCATCCAGTTTGTGCTAATCCCAAGCAGCCTGTTCAAAGGTCCTACCGGTGATAACAGCATACGAACCATACCACAAAGTACTATTACAGATATAAAATTCGGCATATAGATCAGAAGCTGTACTTTTTTCTTGATCCCTGTTTTTTGAATACGATTCATAAGTAATGCCAGAATAATCGGAACCGGAAATCCCCATAATAATCCATAGATACTCAGCTTTAATGTATTCATCAGATAGTTCATAAAATCCGGTGATGATAAAAAACGTCTGAAATATTCAAGTCCAACCCATGGACTTCCAAGTACTCCCTTGATTACATTATAATCTTCAAACGCAATCAAAAGCCCTCCCATCGGGAGATACTTAAAAATGATTGTCAGTAAAAGTCCCGGCATTAAGAAAAAAAGATATAACTGCCAGTTTTTCTTCACATACGTAACCTTATTTCTCCACGTCTGCTTGCTTACGGGCTTTGCTTGGTTCTGCACTGTTTTCATGCACTTTTTCCTCCATTCCTTTCATACATTGTTCATGAAACCGGTTAAGTAACCGGTTACTTTATAATCTGATGTTACTACATCACACACTCTCTGTCAACACTTTTCTTCATTAAAATAACCGGTTACGTAATCGGTTATTTTAATATTGCCTTTTTGTATAATAATTGCTATACTAAAAAAAATATTTGCATTTATTTATAAGGAGAATAAGTTTCATGTCAAAAAAACAGGTGACATTTGCAGATATTGCAGCATATACCCATTTTTCAAAAACTACAATATCAAGATATTTCAATCATCCTGATTCCCTTACACTTGAAAATCAGGAAAAAATTTCTCAGGCCCTTGATACCCTTGGATATAAAAAAATAAACTTGCAAAAGTTCTGGCGAATGGAAAAAGTGAATTTATCGGAATCATTATTCCGAATCTTTATCTGCATTATTATTCTGAAATGCTGACACAGCTGCTGTCCAGCTACAGTGATTATCACTACAAATTTCTCATCTTTAGCAGTGAACATGAGGCTGAAGAAGAACAGCAATATATTGAAGAGCTCCTATCCTATCAGATTGAAGGTCTCATTGTTTTAAGTCATACGCTGTCATCAAAACAATTATCCTCCTATCAGATTCCCATCGTTGCCATTGAACGTGAAGCGGAATATATCAGCAGTGTTACCACTGACAACTATATGGGTGCGCTTCAGGCTACCACTCTGCTGATCCGTGATAAATGTGATATACTGATTCACATCAATGTCAATGTTGAGAAAGCAGTTCCTGCTTACGACCGTATTCGCGCATTTAAGGAAACCTGTGAAGAATATCAGGTTCCTTATGATATTGATCTAAGTGTAAGCGGTAATTCTTATCAGGAAATTTTAAATGAAATAAGACGTATTTTTACAAGAATAGAAGAGAAATATCCCAATCAAAAAAAAGGCATTTTCCTTGCCAACGATACTTATGCAAACATGTTTCTTAACCTGATTTTCCAGAAATACCGAGAATTACCCTCTTTCTATGAAATCATAGGATTTGATAATTCTCCCATTGCCAGTGAGGCAATTCTCCCAATCACAACCGTTGGTCAGCAGATTGATATTATTGCACAAACTGCCATGGAGCTTCTGGTTCAACAGATGGAAGAACAAAAAAAACGTTCCCCTAAACCACTGGAAAAGCCTGTCCATAAACAGATTACTCCAATATTGATTCGCCGTAATACAACCAGTTAAAACTAACCTTTCATTTTTCTCCGGAATACAATCTGTCCCAGAAATATTTCTGCCATACCGGATATTGGAATACTTAATTATTCGGGCAAAAAGGGGATGCCGAAAAGTGGTATTAACCGGCATCCCCTTTATTGATTGTATTATCTTATTTCATATGATCTTTTTCAGTTATTTTGCGAATAACCCGGCATGGATTTCCAGCAGCCAGACTATATGGAGGAATATCCCTTGTCACAACACTTCCTGCTCCTATTACACATCCCTCTCCTATGGTAACACCGCCACAAACAACCACATTGGATGCCAGCCAGCAATTATCTTTTATAGTAATTGGTTTCGCCTATTCAAGATTATAAAAGCTTCCATCTTCTCTTTTTCTGCTATTACGTTCTTCAGGTAAAAATGGGTGCATGGGAGTTGCCAATGTGACATTTGGACCAATCATCACATTATCTCCTATATGTACTTCACATACATCCAAGCAGGTGAAATTAAAAATTGTTCCAATTCTTTATCCGTTGGATCATATAACTCTCCACTTATCATTTTTTCTCTTTCTGTCATTTCTGATAACCTCCAGTAAAAATTTTATTACCAAGTTAGTTATTTCCGAGTACTTGATAAGTTGTTCCTACTGCAATAATATATAGATAAGGAGAATCACTGTCAATGCAATCGTAAAAATTTGCGATTGATTTTTTGATTAATTTTAACTGTGTTATGGTCAAAAATCGTTTCTAACTCATGGGATTGTAAAACAGATTTTTGTACCCATCTATCAGGGCAAAATAACTGATATCTTTTAATTTAGACGCAGTGAACTCACGGTCAACAATAATCATCCTTTTCGCGCAATGAGATTTCTAATCTATTCTTCATAGTTCAAAAATAGTTTTATCGGTTTTAATGCTTTTTCTATCGCTATAAAAATCTGCGTATATAGAAAAATGGAGGACCCTTAGGTCCTCCGTCCGGTCGCAGGCATCGCAAGTTTCTGCAACCTGATCACTGACAAGCATTTTAATACGAGTCTTTCTAAAAGACAAGTGCTTTCTGCGAACATTGTCCATTTGCACCATGACTCCTGCATTAGTTCCAAGATTACTTATAAAAACAATCTACAGTTTGGAAAAATCTATTCCAAACCAATTGGCAATTTTGCTTTGAATGTTCTCTCTTTCAAGCAGGTTCAATGGTTTTCTAATAATATCTTCTTGTTTCTACCTTAAGATATTATGAGAAAGAATGCTTTCCCTATTAAAGACTTTCAGGATAAATTCCAACAAATGAGAGCAGCGGAAGTACACGGAAATCATGTAAAACAATTTTCATTTTCTGGCTTTTTGCCCCTTAACAGAAATGATCTTCTTATAACCAATTACCGTTCCTGTGTAAATACTGTTCCATATTTCCCCCTCTTTAACAAATATCTCAAATTTTTCCACTCTCTGACTATAGCAGACAGCCTCTTTTAATACCAGATACCCTAAGTTGTATGAACCGTCCAGACAAATGGTTATTTCTACTGGCAGTTCGCTGCTTTCAGGCTGAAACCAGGTTTCTGAAGTATCATCTGTCAAATCAGAAACCGGATGCGTCGGATCTTCATTTTCTGAAAAAATATGTGCTGTACTCATTAAATTATGAGTAAAAGATTTCTTTTTCCAACTTCCAAATTCTTCCAGACGTTTAACATCATTTTCATGAAGAAGCCCGTTTGGCATAGGTGGAATATTTAACAAAAAGGTTGCATTTCCTCCAACAGCCCCAATATAGATATAGATCAGCTCCTCCAGACTTTTCACCTGATCATCTTCTTCTGGATGATAAAACCATCCAGGTCTTATAGAAGTATTTACTTCTGCCGGATACCAGATCAGATTCGTTTCACCTTCAAGCGCTCTTCTGCTTCCAAGATCTTCCATGTCGCTGGTGATCCGGCGCATTCTAAATTCCTTATCATCGGTCTGCTGGCTTCTTTCCTGTACACTCTCTGCAAGTGCTGTACGTGCAGGAACAACACTCCACTCAGATTTTCTTACATCGCCAGCTTCATTTCCGCACCACCTGATATCCGGCCCACACACACAGATACATGCGTCTGGCTGATATTTTCTGACACATTCATAATAGCGTTTCCAGTCATATATCTGTTTTTTTCCATTTGGTCCTTCTCCGCAGGCACCATCTAGCCAGACACTAAAAATATCTCCATAACCGGTGAGAAGCTCAGTCAGCTGTGCCAGATAGTAATCATCATATTCTTTTCCGCTTCCGTAACAAGGCTTGTTGCATCCCATGGTGAAAGATAAATTCCAAATTTCATCCCATAACGACGGCATGCTTCAGACACTTCCCAGACCACATCTCCCCTTCCATTTTTCCATGGACTGGAGACAACGCTATGGCTGGTATATCTGGTCGGCCACAGGCAGAAACCATCATGGTGTTTACAGGTAAGGATTACCCCTTTCATACCTGCATTTTGTGCTGCAGACACCCACTGGTCTGCAATAAACTCTGTAGGATTAAAAATTTGTGGTGTTTCTGTTCCATCTCCCCACTCACGATTGGTATATGTATTCATTCCAAAATGAAAGAACGCATAAAACTCTGTTGCCTGATAGGCAAGCTGGCGGCTGGAGGGAACTATTTTTATTAATTCCTGATCAGTTGGCATTTTATTTCCCCTTTCATTTTACCCTTTTAACCCGCCTGCACCAATTCCCTGAAGCAGATATCTTTGTCCAATCAGATAAATAATGATTGTTGGAATCATAATAATTACAAGTCCTGCAAACAGTGCACCCCAGTCCGTGGCATATTTCTGCACTTCAAACAAGTTTGCCATTCCGATGGGAAGAGTTTTCTTTGCATCTTCCGTGAGAAGAACAAGTGCCAATGGATATTCATTCCAGAAGCCCATGGCACTTAACATCGTAATGGTCGCAATTCCGGGTTTTGCAAGAGGCACCATAACTCTTGATAGCAGTTGGATATTAGTAGCACCGTCAATTCTTGCAGATTCCTCGTAATCTCTGGGTACTGCAGACATAAAGCCCTGTAAAGTAAAGATACAAAAAGGAAACTGCATAACTGCATAAACAAGGCATAGTACCGGCAGGTTATTTAATCCATTCACAGCCTGTAATTCCAGAAACAAAGGAATCATAATGTAGGTAGCCTGCAGAAAAATACATGCCATATAAATGGCAGAGATCAGTTTGCTGCCCGCAAAACGGTATCTTGCCAGTACATAAGAAATGGGAATAACCAGAAGCAATAGCAATACAGTGGAAAACACAGTCACAAATATGGAATTTCCAAAATAAGCGGCGATATTTGCTTTCTGCCATGCTGCCACAAAATTATCCAAATTCAAAGCTGTGGGCAATGCATAGGGATCTGTCAAATATTCTGCATTTGTCTTAAACGCAGACATCAGGTTCCAGAAAAGCGGGTACAAAAAGATAACGGTAAACAGAATCATCAGGATTCTGATACACCAGGTTCTTACAGTTTTCATCAGTCTCCCTCCTATTCTTTTTCAGATGATACTTTTTTAGAAATCATTGCAAGCACAATTGCAAGAATCAGGGTAAACATGGCGATTGCCATGGCATATCCAAAATTAGCGTTTCGCATACCCTGCGTATACATATACTGTAAAAGCACACTGGAAGCACCGTTTGGTCCACCGCCTGTCATAACGTTGGACAGAGTAAAACTTAAATTGATAGTACCAGACAGGGAAAGTATATAGGTCGTTCCAATGGATCTGCGAAGCAGAGGAATGGTAATCCTAAAGAACTTCTGCACTCCTGTTGCACCGTCAATGGAAGCAGCTTCATAAACCTCCTGGGAAATCCCGTCAATGGAAGCCACATGCATAACCATATAATAACCAATAGCCTGCCACACCAGGCTGCACCGATACACCAGAGAGCCGTTTTTCCCTCTCCAAGCCATGCGTGTTTCCAAGTGGAGAAATGGAACAGATCCAGCATATGATTCAGAATTCCTCTTGTGGGATTAAACACAAAAGACCACACAATACCAACTACAGTCATGGAAACAATACTTGGGAAAAAGAATACGGTCCGGTAAAATGACTTTTCCTTGAGCTGTCCCTGAGTAAGGATAAATGCAAATACAAGACTTAGAAATATGGTCACAGCCGGGATTACCAGCATCAGCTTAAGAGTATTAAACAGTGCCTGAAGAAAATCCTTATCCTGGAACATATACTTGTAATTATCCAAAAATACAAATTTGCTGTTAAAGCCTACGCTAAGTGCAGTGGAACTGGTAAAAGACAGATAAATGGCATTTACCATAGGCACAATCATAAAAACAATGGTTAAAATCAATGCAGGAAGCGTACACAGGGCTATAAATAATCTGGGCTTCTTTACCACGCTTGTTCACCTCTTTAAATTTAAAGTATTTAATAAATGTGGATGACATCACCGATTGGCGATATATCTGTTCAGGGTTACAAAAGGCTGCTGCATAGCATACACTGTGTAGCAGCCTTTCCATGCTTTACCGTTTTTATCCGGCTGGTATATGAAGTTTAGTTGGCAGCTTCCATATCAGCACGAACCTGTGCAAAAGCATCTTCCACATTCTGTGCCCACTCTTCCACTGTCATTTCATCATTCATAACAGATGTAATCGGATTAAATATCTCATCTTTCGGGTTAACCTTGCAGTCAGCCGGAACTGCTGCGAAGCTCATAATCAGGGAGGAGGCATTTGCCTCTTCGTAGATTCCGTACATGTTGTAGATTGCAGTAGACAGCTTATCTTTTGCTACTTCACGGGCACTCTTGGTAGCATAGAGGGCACCGGAAGCTTCTGCAAAAGCAGATACAGATTCATCACTATACAGGAAACGAAGAAATTCTTTTGCAAGTTCTGGATTCTTGGCAGCTGCCGGAATGGAAAACTGCTCGCAGCTGTCAAATACATAGTGCACATCGTCTGCGTTCTCGGTCGGGATCGGAGCCATTGCAAATTCAAATCCATCTTCTCTTGGCGCATCCTGCATCTCATTTTCCATCCAGGTTCCGTTTGTGATAAATGCAGCTTTTCCAAGCATCATCTCTGTCTGAGACTCTGTATGGTTCATACCAACAGTGCCTCTAACAGATAGCCTTTATCTGCAATCTCTTTAATATGACTTAAAGCCTTTAACACACCCTCATTATTAAAGGAACCTTCTTCGTAATTGGCAATCTTAGTAAGTGCTTCTTCGCCGCACTCATTTGCAATTGCCGGCCAGAGCATTTCTTCCATGTATCCCGGATAAATTCCCTGATATGTGAAAAGTGCACGTCCGTCAATATCTTTTACCTTATCACCAAGTGCAAAGAACTCATCCCAGGTCTTCGGCACTTCCAGATTATTCTCATCAAAGAATGTTTTGTTGTAAATCAGACCCTGCGGACCACTGTTGAATGGTGCCAGATAGATCTCATCATCTCCGTATGGTGCACACTTTGTACTGGAAAGGATCCCATCTGTAATATCATCGCGAAGGGCACCGGTTCCAGCATAATTTTCTCCGTCAAAAACATCATCCAGGTTGAGAAGTGCATGATCTTTGATCAGGGAAAGGATTACACCATCCTCACCACCATCGTTAAGACAGATAAAATCAGGTGCATTTCCAGCTACAATCTGTGGACGGATGATATCTCCAATTGTAGGCTGATAGTCATGTTTACTTTCACGCCCTCATGGCTTTCTTCAAAAAGCTCCACCATCTGATTCCAGTAAGCATCCCCATATCCACCCTGGAAAATGGCAATGTTCAATTCCTGTTCTTCTGCCTCTGCAAATGCAGTAAGCGGGGAAAGTACTGTTGCTGCGCTCATAGCAGGATCATAGCAGAAGCTGCAAATCTTTTCTTCATAGGTTGTTTCCTCCTTCTTGTTGGCTTTTATTATGTTTGCCTGATGATATTAGTATAATGGAAAATCTTCTTGTGGTAAATTCACAAAACAATTCTTTATATGGAACATTTTTCTGTTATTTTTATATAATATGGATTTTCTTGCGACATATATGTACAATCTTTTTCTATTTGTATTTTAAATGGATTATCTTGTTTTTTTCCTGTATAATAAATCTGTCACAATCCGATACAGTCATGAAAATCAGAACGATTTTTCCATCTTTACCGGACCATGTACGAATTATTTTTTAGAAATGAGGGACAGCGGCATGGAAAAAAGACAACGATATCAGGGATTTCGAAAATTCAGTATTAGAACCAGGCTGATCATAGCGCTTTTCCTGATCTCTATTGTACCATTAACAGGAATCAGCTCTATTCGTTTCATATTTTTCAGAAGCGCTTCGGGAAAAACTTTCCACTTCCATCTCACAGACTTTATCCATGATCAATCTGAATATGGTAAGTGAGATTGAAAAGTATCAGTATCTCTGCGGCTCCATCTGCATCAGTCAGGAAATCAAGGACGGTCTTCTGAAAAAGGGTATGACAGATACGGAAAAGAATCAAGCCATCAATGAAATCCAACATATGATTCGAAGTAAAATCATCTATCCTGCACAGGCAAAAAACATTACAGTATATGATACAGATGGGAATATTTTTTATGATTTGGGATATGATGGGTTATATTCGGATGATGTAAGCAGGATCCTGAGTCGTCTTGAAGAAGAAAATCAGGATGTATGGGCATACGCACATACTTACCGTAACCGGGACATCCTGATTCTTGGAAGAAGAATTTATGAACAATACAGTCAGAGTCGTGTAATTGGTTATACCCTGATTTCCATTGATGAAAAATTTTTTTCCAAAACAGTACTGGAACCAGTAGGTCTGGCTGACTCTTCCAATATTATGTATCTGAATATGGATGGAACAATCCTTTCTTCCTGGGATCGTAGTATTCAACTGGGGCAAAAAACCGAAAAAAAGCTGCTGAAAAATATTCAAGCAAGACTTCCAAACAGAACAGATTTTTTCAGCATTTACAAAAATGGCGAAGAACAGCTGGTTACTTATATTTTCAATAAAAACCTGAACCAGCTGTTTGTATATACCATGCCATATCATTATATTAATTCTGAAGTTAACACTATGTTTTGGAAAATCCTGGCTGTGGCATTCTTCCTTGTTCTACTCTGCATTGGAATTGTAGCTATGGTGTATCCTGGAATTACCTCCCCCATCAGAAGCATGCTGGATTTTTGCAGGGAATTATCAAAGGGAAATCTTTCCGTACGGATCCAGGATGACCACAAAGACGAACTTTCCGATCTTTCCGGAAGCATGAATCATATGGCAGATACCATTGAGAGCCTGATGAAACAACAGAAAAGCCAGGAAAAGAAAAAAAGAGAATTGGAGCTACAGATGCTTCAATATCAGTTAAATCCTCATTTTCTTTTCAACACTTTAAACAGTCTGCGCTTTGTAGCCGCCATGCATAAAGACCAGATTGTAAGTGATGGAATCCAGGCCCTCAGCAGTCTTTTGCAAAATACACTGACTAATAAAAACGAGTATATAACCATTCAGGAAGAGCTTGAGAACCTGGAAAACTACTTCGCGATTTTAAGAATCCGGTATGCCGGAAGCTTTGAGTACTCTTTTGACGTAGAAGAGGAAGAACTGCTCTCCTGCCTTGTTCCTAAACTAATCCTGCAGCCCCTTGCAGAAAATTCTGTTATGCATGGTTCTTCTGATGACGGCTCCGTTATGGAAATTCTAATCACCTGTTGGGAAGAAAACAATCATCTTATCATAGAACTCTGTGACAATGGAAAAGGATTTGAAGTGACACCTGCAGCGCTGGAACCTCATACAAACCGGAAAAAAATTGGAATTACCAATGTAAATGACCGAATACAGCTGAATTTTGGAAAGGAATATGGACTTAAGGTCAATAGTCACCCTGGAGAAGGAACCACATGTACGCTGACTCTTCCCTTACTATATGTACAAGAACTGTCAAAAGATTATAACAACTAAAAATCACAACCACTTTTGCCCACAGAAAGGACTTTTATGTACAGTATATTAATTATTGACGATGAACCAATCGTAAAAATTGCGCTTCGCTCCATTCTTCCCTGGGAAGAGCATGGTTTTTTCATTTGTGGAACAGCATCAAATGGTCTTGAGGCTGTTCCACTGATTGAAAAACATCATCCGGATATCATTATCACTGACCTGAAAATGCCTGAAATGGACGGACTGGAACTAATTCGTTTTCTGAAGGAAAAAGAATATCCCGGAGAAATACTGGTACTAAGCAACTACGAAGACTTCGATTCAGTAAGAAGTGCATTGCTTTTAGGTGCTGCGGACTATCTGTTAAAAATCAAAATTCAACCAGATACACTCCTTGCCTGTCTGAACAAAACCACAAAAAAAATGCAAAATACAGCTGACCGAAAAGATTCCATTCTGAAAACAGACATCACTGAACCCATAACCGATCATCTTCTCTCCTTTTTTCAGGGAGAAGAGTCTCTCGATTCGTTCATTGAAAGATATGGAGCAGAAAAATTTGGATTTATGAAACATTCCTGTGCTGTATGCTATGTAACGTTTGAAAAATTTTTATCAAATGATGCATTTTCTATATCAGCTAATCTGCTGCGAGATATGATACTGGATGCTGTTCAGGGAGTGCTACAGCCATACATTCTTGTTCTTAGTGCCCATAATGCGCTCGTAGTATTTTCCCAAAAAGAATTAATGTGCAGTCAAGTAAAAGTGGAACAGCTGATAAAAAAGCTGTATAACCGTTTTACCATGTACCAATCCTTTGCACCAGATATGCCATATAAAGAAAATCTGAAAAATTATGAAGAGGCCAGGACCACATATCAGGACTTTCTTCATAGTGAGGGGCATTATAAAAATGATGTTGCCAAAACCCTTACATACATAGAAAATAATTACATGCACCGTCTCACATTATCCTCCATTTCGGCAAATGTCAATCTCAGCACTAGCTATTTATGCCGTGTTTTCAAGTCCGAAGTAGGAACAAGTATTACCAGCTACTTAAACAATCTGCGGATAAGAAAAGCTGCTACACTGATAAAGGAGAATACCTTTTCCCTGAAGGAGATCTCCGTTATGGTAGGAATTGACGATCAACTTTATTTTAGTCGATTATTCAAAAAGTGTATGGGAATTTCGCCTTCTGAATATGGGAAACGATTTCATCTATAAGCAGGTAATCTGATATAAAACAGCAGGATGTCTTATAATCACAAGATATCCTGCCTTTCATATATCATAATATATTCTTTATATCAGCGTCTTCTGATAACTGCTTCCAGCATTCAGGACGATTTCTTCTTCCATACCATTATATAAGATTACCAGTTTCGCATCAATTGGAGATTTCAGATTTATTTCCGTAACCCGTTTTTCTTTCCACTTGAAATTAAGTGTGATATTACCAGGTGCTTTCACGCCTTCTGCCATCCCATCTTTCCATTCATCTGGTAATGCCGGAAGAAAAACAATTTTCTGCTCTTCATACTGAACCAGCATTTCCAGCACAGCAGCAGCAAATCCAAAATTACCATCAATCTGAAACGGAGGATGGGCACAAAGCATATTCGGATATATCCCGCCACCTACCAGACTGCATGCTTCTTCTCTTGTTAAGCGAAGCTGATTTTTTAATAAAGTCAGGGCATGATTTCCATCTCCAAGTTTTGCCCACAGGCAGGCTTTCCACGCCATACACCAGCCGGTTCCCTTATCCCCACGCCTTTCCAAAGAAGTTCTGCAGGCTTCTATAAGAGGTTCATTCTCTTTATGAATCTGGTTCCCAGGATATAATCCAAACAGGTGAGAAATATGTCTGTGATTGATATCTGCTTCCGGGTAATCATAAAACCATTCCTGAAGCTGCCCTTCTTTCCCAATTTTATAGGGAGGAAGTTTCTGAAGCACATTTTTGACTGCATTTGTAAAATCTTCTACTCCCAGAATTTCACATGCTTTTAAATATAATCCAAACAGTTCTCTCAATATGCTGATATCCATTGTTGACGCAAACGTAACACCATGTGTCGTCATATCTGGTGCAAGGAATGTATTTTCAGGTGAAGTAGAGGGAGCAGTTACATAATATCCCTTATAAGGTACCAGATAGCCCAGGTAAAATTCTACGGCCCCTTGTATAATCGGAAATGCCTTCTTTTTAAAAAAGCTTCATCCAATGTATAGCAGTAATGTTCCCATAAATGACAGCATAACCATCCAGAACTCATCGGCCACATGGAATATGTACAGGGATTTTCGTCCTGTCCAAATTGTCCAACCGGGCTTGAGTGTCCCCAAATATCCAGATTATGGTGGCTTACCCAGCCAGCCAGATGATAAACATCCTGAGCTGTTTTTTCACCTTTTTTTGAGGTACGTTCTATAAGTTCAAGCAAAGGCATATGACAGTCACTTAAATTTGCTTTTTCTGCCATCCAGTAATTCATTTCCGTATTAATATTTACAGTATAATTACTGCTCCAGGGAGCACGCATATGGTGATTCCAGATTCCCTGAAGATTTGTACATTGTGAACCGGGTACAGATGAACAGATCATCAGATAGCGGGCATAATGAAACATTTTTAATGCAAGTTCATTATCGGGTGTATAATTAATGTCAAGATGCATCCTATCAAAATAATTTGCGTATACATCCATATGCGCCTTTTTTTGCTTTTCATATTGAATGTGCTGGATGTTTTCCATCATACAGTTTCTTTTTGAAAAAAAGAGTTCTTTTTGTTTAAAATCAGTTACTCCGGACACGTAAATATACACATCATTTGGAGTATTTATAAAAAGCTTATCCGCTTGCTGATATACATTTCCACCGTTCGTTTGTACATATAATCCAATTGCAAAACGGATTCCCTGCCCCTCTTCATAAACGACAGGAACTTCGCAGGAATAATAAGGTGGTGCAACATAAATGGGTGCCTGCCCTTCTAATATAATTCCATTTTCTGCAAAAAAAGCAGATTTGTGCTTTATTTCACTTTCCAGTGTTATTGACATTTCAAGATTGCAATTTGGAGAAGTATGATAATGAATTGCCATCACTGGTTCTGACATACTCACAAAAAATTCTCTTTGATAAATCAAATCATCCTGGCAGAATTCTATTTTTTCAGTTGCATTCGTCAGGCACAGTTCTCTTCTATAAAAGCTGTTTCCATTTTGAATGGGTTCTTTCACATTAATGGAAAGCGTTCCTGCAGGCAGATAGCTTTCTGTCCAGTCTCCTAACACATTTTCTTTGCAATAATTCTCTGCTCCCTGGTAATCCCCTGCAAAAATGTGTTTTCTAAAAAGATCCCAGTCGACATTTTTGTTGGGATTTTCCTTGTTTCTTCCATTTCCAGACCAAAGCGAATCCAGATTCAATTCTATTCTTTCATTTTGAAATCTTCCATAGGACATTGCTCCCATGGTTCCATTTCCAAGGGGCAGCGCTTCATTCCAGGCTTCTGCTGGTTTATCAAAAATAAGTGCTAAGCGATCCATAACCCACTCCTCAATTCTAGTACATCGTTTTCGAAATAACTATACCACTCACTTGTCTGCGAATCCGATTGCACAGGTCTAAAAGCCTCAGCGTAGCCCGCTACGCCTGCGTTTTTATACCAGCACACTCGAATCCGCATCCTACGCGATTGGTATAGTTATTTACGAAACGATGTACTAGAAAACTTTATTTTTATAATTATACACAACTCTCAGGGATTAATCAACTGGTGTAATTTCGGATTTATTGTTGAAAAATGTAGAAAAATGAATGACTTATTTGCCTGATATATCCAAAAATAAAATATTCTTTCTCCCATTTAATCGCTCTAATATTTCTTCCGATTCAGCACTGATATTTCCAAATGCACGTTCTGGTTTTCCGAGGAAAAATCCCTGGCCGTAATGCACTCCCAGGCTGTGCAGACATTCCAGCTCCTGTACTGTTTCTATCCCTTCTGCGATCAGAATTGCTCCTGTTGCATTACAGTAATCTAACAGGAGTTTCATCATGATCTCTTTTTTCTTATACTTGTGAATATCCCTTACCAGTTCTATATCCGCTTTCAGATAGTCAGGTGTGGTATTCACTACACGATTTAGCCTAAATGTCCAGCTCCCACATCATCCAATGCTATCTCATATCCCTGATTTGCATAATGTTTCATGATCTGCTGCAATATCTGATAGTTTTCTATGTCTGATCTCTCTGTTATTTCGAATACAATATCAGAAGCAGAAACCCCTGCCTGTCTGTAAATTGACGATTGGCTGAAACACCGGATATATGGATTTTCTCTCTAATATCTTATAGAATTCATCTGCTTTGTTTACTTTCATCCTTTTATGATCACTCCCATACTTGCGTAAATCCCCTGCATCAGTTCACTCCCAATAGAGTACATGGTGATGTAATCAGAATTCCTGCAAATGAAATGAATATTTCATCACACGATTACAGATCGGGTGTTCATTACATTGGAGAGTATAGAAACATTGAGAAAAAAGTTCAATAGACTTTACTGAGGTTTAACTATATTTAACATAGGTCTTACGCTACTGTTCGTTTCGTTCTCAGTAACAGCTGACACCAAAGTACATCCTGCAGGAAATTCGGCTCAAAGTGCTTTCCTCGGACAGGTTCTGACACATTCCATACACAAAATACATTCTGTTCCGTTTTTCCGTTTTCTGGAGTTATCGGTTATATCAACATTCATCGGACAAACTTTTTTACATTTTCCACATGAAATACACTTCTCTTTGTCACACTTAACCCTGACTACAGAGAAATAACTCATAGGTTTCAGAAAAATCGTGACCGGACAAATATACTTACAGAACGCTCTGTTATCTTTAAGTCGGAATGCCAGAATAATCCCCACAATATAATACAGAATATTCCCCACGATAAAAGCTATAAACATGATTTTCTCCATATTCTCTACGTGATTCAGAAAAAGTAGCACCACGAAAGAGAACGAAAATGCAAATGTAATATACCGGATGAAACCTATCTTTTTTCTTGCAGCCTGAGGCTTTTTATATGGTAAAAAGTCCAACACCATAGCTGTCCAACAGGCATATCCGCACCATCCTCTTCCAAACAAAAGTGGTCCGAATATTTTTGCAACAGCATAATGGATTGTAGCTGCTTCAAATACTCCGGTAAACAGATAATACCAAAAACCTTCAATCTGCATGTTTTCCCGGCATATAAGCCCCAGATAAATCAGCATATACAAACCAACCAGAAGTTGAACGATCCTACGTGCATGCTTATAGTTAAACTGAAAAAGCAAAAGCCCAACAGTAATCGATGTTCCAATATAACTGAAATTTAAAAGATAAAACAGATTATCTTTGGTAAGCCATAGTGTAACAGCCACTATTTCAAATACTATCCACATTCCAAAGGGTGCCAGCCGTTTCCGTCTCATATTCATACTCATTTTCTCCAACATTGTGCCCCTAACTTGATATCTACGAATTGCTCCGCTGCAAAGCAGCTCCCACAATTCTCATCATATCTCAATATAAAGTATTTGTCTAATGTTTCTATTAAGCAAATATTTGTCAGACCAATTTGCCATAAGTACCAGAATATCAGGATTTGCGAAGGCAATTTATAGTAGATTTTGGCATATACATTTCGATTTTTTTTGAGTATAATAATTCCGAAAAAGTACTTTGACAGTAAATAAATGCAACATCATTGCACAGGAGGCATGGGATATGATTATTACAATAGCAAGACAGTGCGGAAGCGGCGGACATGAAATAGGAAAAGAACTGGCTTCCAGACTTGGACTGGAACTCTATGACAGAAAGAAGCTGGAAGAAGAGGCCAAAAAACTTGGAAAGCTTGACGAAAACAAAGAATTTTTCCAGGAAAAGGCAGTAAACAGCCTGCTCTACAGCATTGCTGTAAGCTACGGAGAAAGCAATCCGATGGAAAAAATCTTTTGAACTTATACGTGAACTTACGCAGCAAAAATCTGCCGTAATCATCGGACGCTGTTCAGGAGCGATCTATGCAAATGATCCTGAGGCAACTACTGTTTTTCTTCACGCAGATAAAGACTGCCGTATCAAACGTGTAATGGAACGGGACGGTATTAATGAGAAAAAAGCTGCAAAGCTGATAAAGGAAGTGGATGAGAAAAGAGCATCTTTCCACAAATTCTGCACAGGCAAAGAATGGGAAGACGCCAGCCAGTATCAGCTGTCTATTGATACAGGCAAACTTGATATTTCCGATGCAGCAAACATGATCATAAATTATATCAATGCTAAAAATATCGGACAAAAGCACCTGTAATTTCCAAATAACACTGTAAAAATCAGGCACAAGTTTCCGAAATATAACTTGTGCCTGATTTGCATTTTCTTTTAATATTTACTGTTTGACTGATTGGATTCATCCATCGGATATCTCTGTAAATTCGCAGATAGCCTTCTCAAATATGCTATACAACGCATCAATGTTCCAGGATATATTCCATCTGTCTTTCTTTTGTTTTCATACCCATTTTTTCATAGAACTTTTCGGCTGAAGTATTTCCTGCCCATACGTTCAGTGTCACTTCATAACAGCCCATTCGCTTTGCTTCATTTTTTACATATTCAAACAAACTCTCGCCGATATGCTGTCCTCGTGCCTGCTGATCAACACATAGATCATCTATAAAAAGAGACTTAAACGGCACCATATTAGTTGAAAAAGGCTGTTCCTGTAATTGGCAAAATGCATATCCTACACAAACATCTTCCTCGTTCACTGCTACATATATGGGTTTTTCTTCTTTTTCTAATAGCTCTGTCAATTCGCTTACAGTATATTTTGTGGTACCGGGAATAAAAATATCAGGTCTTATATCTGCATGGATCTGCAATACCTGTCCCAACAATTCAATTATTCTTAGAATGTCTTTTTCTTCTGCTTTTCTAATAGTCATTTTTTGTCCTCCAAGTAACAAATTATTCCACATGTCGATTTCTTTAAAGATATCTTCCCAGCATATTTTTCACACACTTTTCTACCATATCCATACTTTCTATACATATCTCTTTTTTCATTCCTGCCGCAATTCCCACAGTCAGGAGTTCTTTTCTGCCTGGATTACGTCCATTTCCGTCAACTGTTGTAGTATGCTCTCCATAGTATGTGTTACTGTAAGTAAGATCATATGCCGGACTCAGGCTCCATCTGTCTTTTTCATCATCATATAAATAGGTGAAATTCTTTGAATGATCATCTCTGTTATGTGCAAAAACATTAAAACACATCCTGCGAAACATCTCTCTCATATCTTTCTTATTATCTCTGGTTAATATTTTTGTCAGTTTCATCAGACTGTGATAATCCAGGCTTGGCTGCTCAAAATTCAACTCCAGCAACGCAGCAGCTGTCAGCATATGAATTCTCTTTGTTCCATTTTTATCTGATATCCTGTCAAACCGCTTAATCCCAAAATACCCCTCACAGTTCTCAGATGGAAACAGTCTGGTTTCACTCATTATAATACCACATTTTTTTGCGCAGCATGAATAATCATATTCCATCTTCCCTGCATTTTCTCCATCCACATGTGCAGGAAATTTAATAATCCATTCCTCTCCATTCACTGTAGTCATAATTTTGGGTCTGGCTCCACCACTTGTACCACCGAGACGATATAATTCATCCAATCTATCGGAGTATTCCGTATTTAGTATTTTCCGGCACTGCTCCGCAAGTTCATCCAAATCCACATCTCCATATTGTTCATCTATTTTTTTCTCCGGATAATAGGTAAGTGCTCCCATACCTGACTTTCCAACAATTGCCAGCCGATCCAGCACTGTTAATTTGTCTGGATTCTGCTTATGTGCACGTAGCAGACGATCCAACAACAATCTCCCCCAATTATCCGGCAAACTATCTGCAAATACTCCAAATAATCCGTCAAAATAATCTTTTGTCGGTACAAAAACCTGCTCTTTAAGGGGAAGTGAAAACGGACTGATCGGAAAACCATTTTCAATCCATTCTTCACTATATTGAAACGCAGCTTTATGGTCAGCTGTCATAGCCAGTGTTCCTACAAGTTTTTCATCATAAAATACCTGTAATGTATTACCTTCCCTCATTTATGACCTCCTGAATATCTTTATATGGAACATGCGTAAAAATATTTCTAAGCTCATCTGCAATATCCAAAGCCATGGCAATCTTTGTCAGTGATATCAATGATATCTGTCCGGTAGTTTCGAATCTCTTAATTGAACCATAGCTTACTCCGCTCATGGAAGATAATTTTTCCTGAGAAATAGAGCGTCGTTTTCTGATATTACGCACCCTTTGTGCAAGCTTCTGATCCAGTTCCTCTGCTGTTTCCCATACAAACTGTTCCATTTTCCCTCCTTGCTTTTTATTGTTTTATGGATATTATTTTATCCAAATTTTCGCTATTTCATTAAAATCAGATAATATTTTATCCGATATTATTCTATCATTTACTCTTTCATAAATCAAGCCTTTACCTATTCTTTATATATTATTGAAAATTTATTAAAAAAAGAAAAAGCACCTGATGTATCGTCAGATTTGTGATATACTTTATGTATTACTTACAGATCCCGGGGGAAACAACTATGCAAAATGTAATTCCCGATGAAAGATATTCTGTGGCTGACGAGGCCATTTTAGGTGCTTTTTTCAAATTGTTAAAAGAAAAGAAACCTGACAGGATTACTGTATCCGACATCACTAAAACAGCTGGTATTGCCAGAAGTACCTTTTATAATCACTATCAGGACATCCCTTCACTGATCTCTGCAGTTGAGGATAAAACTATTCATGATGTTTTTTCCATGATGGAAAATTTCCAGCCAAAAAATGACCGGGATATCTGCAGTTCCTATTTTCTGACTCTGTGCCGGTACACCATGGAAAATCCTTTTCTGTCCGGTCTTTTGAGCACGCCTCATGGCAATGATCTGTTTGAAAAAATGCTGACTATGCTCCATCATTATGTTACAGAAACTACATCTAATTCCAGGCCTGACAGGCATACAAAGGAAGAAGTTTCCTATGTGATCACCTGCGCCATCGGCAGTACCATCGGCGTTCTCCACAAATGGAGCCGGGATAATTTTAATCTGGCACCGGAAGTGATCGCTGATATTCTGTCTGAGGTTTTTTTATCCGGTATGCTTCCACTTTTATCTTAAGCCTCTGTCTTATTCCAGAGGCTCATCAATCAGGACATCCTGTCTCCTGATCTTTTTTGTTGTGTTGCGGATAAACGGATTTTTGCGGACAACCAATCCTGTAATGCGGCGATAGGTGGGCTGATTTCTGTTATATTCATCCAGAAATGCCTGAAGCTGTGCCTGAATTGCCTCTGCATCCAATGCTTTCGCTTCCACAACAGCCTGCTCCGGATAGATGCGGGCGGTCAATCCATTGTCCTCACCTGTGACGATCACTTCTCCTATCAGCGGATTCAGAGCCAGCTTATTCTCAATCTCCTCCGGAGATACATTTTCACCGTTGGACAGGATGATCAGTTCTTCACACGTCCATTGATAAACAGATAACCGTCTTCATCCATATATCCCTTGTCACCGGTATGCAGCCAGCCATCCTTTAAAGTCTCTGCTGTCTCATCAGGCATCTGATAATATCCCTTCATAACACTGCTTCCCTTTACCAGAATCTCACCGTTTTCGAATCTGATTTCTGCATTTTCAAGTGGTTTTCCAATAGAACCCTTTTTATGATTTTCCGGTGTATTGTTGCTGATAACAGGGGAACATTCTGACATTCCATAGCCTTCCAGTACTTCGACGCCATATTCTGCAAAACGGTCAATATAATATGGATCCAGATGTGCACCGCCTGTAAAGATAATACGCAATTTTCCACCGAATACCTTTTCTGCCAGAACTGCCTTCGGAATTGACGGATCAGCGGCAGCCAGTCTCTTATAAATAGTTTCGATCATCATTGGAACCATAAGCATAATCTCCGGTTTGAAAATACTCATATTCCTTACCATATGGAGCAGGGAATCATTGATACAAAGAGTTGCACCCAGTGAAAATCCCTTCAGCCAGTCCATAACCAGACAGAATGCGTGATGGATCGGAAGCACACTGAGCACGGCAGTTCCCGGTTCTGCCGTAATCTTTACTGCCTCAACATTGGAAGCCAGATTATTCTGTGTCAGCATAACACCCTTGCTCTTTCCTGTTGTTCCGGAAGTGAAAATGATGGTCGCAATATCCTCTGCATCCGGGCAGACAGAATCTGATGATGCACTCTTTCCTGCATTTCGAAGTTCACCAATACCATATACCTTTGCCGGTGCATCTTCTACCTCTTCCTGAAGCATCCACACCTTCTGAAGTTTCGGGCAGTTTTCAAGAAATGCATCCAGATATGGTTTAAGCTTCGGACTTAAGAAAAGAGCTACGGAATCGGAACGGTTAAGCAGATCGATCAGATCCTCACAGGGAAGTGCGGCATCCAGCGGTACTGCAGTGGTACATCCGGTGATGATTCCCAGATAACTTTCCATCCACTCTACAGAACTGGTTCCGATCAGTGCAATGTGTTTGCCCTCAAAGCCTTCTGCAAGAGACCTTTTCTGGTGGAAACTACATTTTCCATCAGTTCGCCATAGCTTCTTTCCATAATTTCCTTTTTCTTGAGCCATTTTACTGCTTTTACTTCATCAAATTTACGTACACTTTCTTCTAATATATTTCTGATCAGCATATCTGTCCCCCATTATTTTCTGAACTGTTCAAGTTATGGATATCCTGTCAGGTACAAAATATCCTTGACCCTGACATCTTTATAAGTTTTGCTTCGAAAAAAAATTACTGAAGTTCTTCCAGCAGATTTAAGGCTTCGCCAAGAGTTGTGATCTTCAGCACTTCGCTCTCGTCAAGTTCAAGATCAAAGGTATCCTCAAGCTCACCTAAAAAGGACATAAAATCCAGAGAACTGAAACCCAGATCCTCGCGGAATCTCATTTCATTATTCATTTCTTCCGATGCTACCTTGCTATACTGTGCTACGATATTTTTAAATTCCATTTCCTTATTCATTGCATTTCCTCCTGATATTGATTTAGTTAAACCAGTTCCATAATTTCGCCGATGCTCATATCCGGCTCTGCGATTCCCTTGAAAAGAATACGCATCATATAATAATAGAGCAGTTCCATATCATGTTCCTCCAGATGAGCAGTCTGATAATGATAGGAGAAGTTCATACCTCCATCTTCTGTATGGGATACAGTCAGATACATCTTCTTGGTAGCTGCACCGTTTGCAAACCATTTTGCATGCTGACGGATAGTTCCAAGCATTTCATTCTCTACCTTCACAGTCATTGGCTGGTAAGTCAGATAACAACTCTCATATCCTGTATGCTCCGGTGTATTGTATCTCTTTCTCATCTCATCCATAATAAATGCCGGATCGTAATTGCTGTGCATGTAGATACGATTCTGCATATTCTGGATCTCATAAGCAGCAGAAAGGAAATCTGTCTCCGGTGCGATCACTGTTCTGCATGGGAACATGATAGTTCTGCTTCCTCCTGAAGTCCATTCATCATGAGTAGAACGTCTGGATATAAAGTTCTGGATAGTGATATCTTCCTGTCCGTTATTTACCTTTGACAGATAGGTACGGATGCCAAGCAGAAGAAGGTTTGTCATAGACAGCTGATGGTTCATACAGAAATCGATCAGATTTTTAGTTGGTCCCGGCTCCAGATAATAATCCTTAACTGCCACAAACAGATCCTTCATCTCAATGTCAGAAGAACGAAGTTTTGGATTTCCATGACGTTTTCTTGCTTCCTCCAGTACGGACGGTCCCTGAATATCAGAATACAGAGGTTCGCCCAGTGCATCCAGCTGATCATCCCAGAATTTCTTATCTTTTGCAAAACGTTTCTCGTTGCCTGCTTTTGCAAGGTCTTTTTTCAGTACTGTCTCAAAGTCTGCCAGTTCCTGCGGATAGGCTGTTCCATATTTATAATAGGTATATAACTGAAACAGATCACCGATCATTACTACCAGACCACAGGAATCGATCAGTCTGTGATCCATATGTACAAAGAAACCATTATATCCTTCCGGCAGCTTCAGCATAGTAAACTCGCACATGGGAATGTCATCACCGTCAAAGGTTTCATATGCCCACTGCTGCATCAGCTCGTCTGCTTTTGCAAGGCTTCCCATTCCTGACAGATCCTTGAATCCGATATCTCTTGGATCCTGTTTTACAAGGTATTGCTGTACATTTCCGTCTTTATCAGGCTTCGTAAAACGGATTCTGGTGCATCCGGAACGTTCTGTCTCCATCTGAATACATTTTTTTAATAATCCAAAATCCAGTTCAGCCTGTACAGACGCCACAACACTGACACCGGATACCTGCTGTGTACCGTAATCCATGATCCAGTTATGGTGCATTTTCTGTGCTGCTGTTAAAGGATAGTAGTTTGTCATACTTTATTTAACCTCCATCACCCGTTTTTTCTCTTTTCCCGGGTACAAAAACATTACATACTTGTTCAGTAGCCCACAGTTATTTTAAAAATAATGTACTGGCAGCTACAACATTACTTTTTTAATTACGTGACAAAAATAGCACAGATTTTTCCCAAATGCCAGTACCCTCAGCACTTAATGAACACTTTACATAAAATTGACCGAGACTTATCATGCATTTAACAAAACGCATCTGATAAGTCCCGGTCAGGGATTGTTATCATTCATAATCGCCTTTGGCGGTTGAAAACAGTCACATTATTTTTCAGAATTACTGCCATCATATTTCTCAAAAAACTCCATCACTGTACGCTGATACAGTTCCGGATCTGCATAGGCACTGCACAGATGTCTTGCTCCCTGTACAATGACCAGTTCCTTTGGTGCTTTGCACAGCATATAGTTCTGGAATGAATTGTTCGGGTACACATAAGTATCCTTCTCTCCATGAAAGAAAAGGACAGGTCTTGTATTCCTTTTCATAGCTTCTGTGGTATCTGCATCTTTCATACGAAATCCTGCCACAAAATGGCACAGACAGTCCATTTCCTTCAAAAGCAAAGGGATATAATGCAGATGGAACCAGTTGTCAGCCATATCCCGCATCTGTCTTTCCATAGACTGAAAACCACAGTCTGCGATCAGTCCCTTCACCTCTGACGGAAGCCTGTATCCGGATGCCATCAGTACAGCGGCTGCTCCCATAGACTGTCCATACAGATAGATTGGAAGCTTTTCTTTATTTCTCTCGGACACATAAATTGCCCAACGCTGCACATCCCATTTTTCCTTTGCTCCAAAGGTAATATATTTTCCTTCACTTTCTCCACAACATCGCTGTTCCATAAACAGAAGATTACATTGATGCTCATGGAGATATTTTGCCATAAATGACAGGGAACCAAATCTGCTGCCCCTGTAACCATGGCTTAAGATAACAAACCGCTTTGCATGCTCTGCCGGCAGATAGAATCCGTGGAGTTTTAATCCATCCACGCTTTGGATATAACAGTCCTGCATCTTCTGAGTCTCGCACCATGCCCTGCTCTCATCATATTCCTTTGCGTATCCGTTTCTGGGATGATTATCCGTATATGGGATAATTCAAACCATTTCTTTCTTCCTTTTTCCTTCCCCTCTTTTGCAGCAGACCACCATGTTAAAAAAGCGCCAGCCAATCTCCATAATTCCCGAGAAAAAAAGCAATACTGCTGCTGACAGCTTACAAATTTTTTTCTTCATCTGAATTTCTCCTGTTCTTTTTTAGATTGATATCCAGAAATATTCATTCCTGCAAGATAAAATTCTATTTTATTATGCTCTTTTTTTCATAAAATAAAAAGAGCCGCCGATTTCTTTCCAGACTTCCCGGATTACGGAATCAGTCAAGCGGATATCCGCAATCTGCTTCGCTACTTGCTTATAACCGAATAACTGCTCCGCAGTTTATCGAGACATTTTTTTCTTGCAGTTAACAATATAAATTCCTGTGCAAACCAGAATCAGTGCTATCAAACTTCCAATATTAAATGCCTGCTTCACCTCTCCAAGCATCAGCGCAGACAAAATCACACTGCACAGGGGATTGACGAATCCAAAGATTGCAACCTTCGAAACATCATTCCATGCAAGCAATACAGACCAGAGTGTATATGCACTGCTGAGACCATTGCCAGATAAAATATGATTGCCACACCTCCTGCTGTAACATTTCCCAGATGACCGCCCATTCCCACTCCGATCAGAGTCAGAACGATGCCGCCCATCGTAAACTGCGTTCCGCTCAGTACTACCGGCGATACTTTTCTGGAAAAAAGATTAATCAGAACTGTGGAAATTCCATAGGATAACTGAGCAATCAGAATAAATCCCTCTCCTGTCAGCTTAAACCCCATATCCAGGGAATTTCCCATCAGATTGATTACCACAACTCCCGCAAATCCCAGAACACATCCGGCAATTTTTCTGCCTGTCATCCGTTCACTCCGAAAAGCCAGACAGGACAGAAGAATTGCAATAAAGTTTCCAAGTCCGGTAATAATAGCGCCCTTGACTCCTGATGTATGTGCAACACCTATATAAAAGAAGAAATACTGTCCCACTGTCTGCGCCAGACATACCGGAACTGCGTATTTCAAAATTTCCCTGTCAGGAATCATCACTTTCCTTTCTTTAATGGAAGCAAAGATCAACACCAGAATCCCTGCCAGCGTAAAACGAACTCCCGCAAAAACAATCTGGCTCGCGGTATCTGCGGAGTCTACCTGCATCAGACGATAGCCGGTCTTGATCACCGGAATCGCACTTCCCCACAAGATGCAGCAAACACAGGCAAGAAGCGCTACAATACCGGTTTTTGTTAATGTATTTTGTTTTTGTGTCATTTGTAGTTTTCTCTCTTTTCATTTGTATTTCTGTATTTCGCCTTTCCATTGTATCACAGATTTCTGAATAATTGTTAGTGCTTTTTGACACTTTCTTTATTTTTAAAAACACAAAATTTTACGGCATTTTGAGTAAGAAATCAAAAAGCAGAAATGCCTTTCACGAATAAAATCGCTTCAGACATTTCTGCTCTATCTGCTGTCCTGTCTGATATACTTCAGACACAGGATAAATATACAATTTGGGGATAACGGTCTGCGTATTCTTTTTCCAGGCCGCATCTTTCCAGAAGTTCTTCCACTTTTCTACGGGTTTCGGTACGGCTTATCCCCATATTTCTCAGGCTTTTTCCGATTCCGTCCCCGAGCGTACAGCGCGGATCAAAGGATTCCATTGGCATCTGAAATACCATCTGAATATCCCTCTGCTACCTGAAAAAGCCAGTTTCCGCAATTATACTTTTCCAGATAGTTTTTCTTTTTTATAATAGTTATATCAGCAAAGCTAACGTTCCAACAACAATAAGAAGCAGTCCTGTCCCTGATTTCAATGACAGTTTTTCATGGAATACAATATATGAGAATGCAATGGTCACAAGGATACTCAGTTTATCAATCGGAACTACCACACTGGCCGGACCTGTCTGAAGTGCTCTGTAATAACATAGCCAGGAACCGCCTGTTGCAAATCCGGAAAGAATAAGGAACAGCCAGCTTTTTCTGTCAATGTTATTAACCGTATTCTGCTTTCCGGTCACAAATACTACAATCCACGCCATCACCAATACAACAGCAGTCCTGATCGCAGTTCCAAGATTTGAATTGACATCCTGAATTCCAATCTTTCCCAAAATAGAGGTAAGACTGGCAAAAACAGCGGAACCGACTGCATAAAGCAGCCACTTCTTATCTTCTGCCTTCTCCTTTGTTTCCTTTTTCTGTATCATCAGATAAGTACCGATACCGATAAGAATCATTGAAACAAATTTCAGCCACGTTATTTCTTCCTTGAGAAAAATAAAAGCCAGCAGCATCGTTATCACTGTACTCGATTTATCAATTGGTGTTACTTTATTGATATCTCCAATCTGCAGTGCTTTGAAATAGCATAGCCAGGATATCCCCGTTGACAGTCCTGACAAAATCAGAAAGATCAGGACTTTTGCTGAAATATCTCTAATTCCACTTTGTGCCCCAACTACAAATACCATAAGCCATGAAAAGACTAACACTACACCGGTTCTTAATGCTGTCGCAACATTAGAATCTGTGTTTCTGATTCCGCATTTTGCTAATATGGCTGTCAAGCCTGCAAACAGAGCAGAACCAAATGCAAATAATATCCACATATTATTTCCCCTCCATTACCCAGGCAAATGCTTTCGCAATTCTTATATCCGGTTCTCTAAAATGATTGCCCTGATTCCATTCCAGGTTACAATTGATCCCATGCTCTATGAGCCACCCATATCCCATCCGGATACAGTTTCCAACCTGTGACATCACCGAATTTCTCGTTTTTTCTTCTCTGTCACCAAGACTTAGATAAACTGTCTCACTTTTAATTTCATGTTCCTTCATATACTCAATAAATCCCGGAAACCAGACAGACGGTGAAGCAGCTGCAATGCCGGAAAATACATCTGTCTGATATGCTGCCCATAACGAGAACAGCCCCGCAAGAGAATATCCCCCGATATAATATGTCCTGCTTTTGTCTGTGCATAATGTCAGAATCTGCTCCAGTGTCCTGACAGCACCATCACCAAAGTCTTCATTTCCGAACACTGCCGGTGCTTTCCATGGAGACAACTCATAATTCCAGTCATCAACTTTTGCAGCAATGAGTCTGAAATCTGTTGAAGTCCGTTTTCGGATTTCTTCAACCTCATTCTTAAGAACAGATAATTCATGATCACCAGTCAACTGAATCAAAACAGTATCCGCATCTGGATTTCCATACTCATATATAGTCATATCTATCTGCTTACCTCGTAAAAATTTTTTACTTTCTCAAGTTCCTTGACTTAAATTTTATTTTCAGCAAATTCAGTCAAACAAAAAATCTCTTTATATTGACTCTATTCTTCACTTTCTTTATTTCAAGTCATTCATAATTTCATTTTAAGATGACCACAATTCTGCTTTTCTTATTTTAGGTCATTCATACTCCCTTCTATACATGACTGTAATTGTACTTTTTTCGTTTCAGGTCATTTTCATCGGTTTCTTAAGATGACCGTAATTATACTTTTTTCGTTTCAGGTCATTTATATTCCTATTTTCAGATGAACATAATAGATGAATTGAAATTTATAGTCATTATTTTTTCTTGTCTTATCACAAAACCAGTGCAATTATGTCTTTTTTTCAGCAGGAGAATATACCGTTCTTTTTTACTTTGTCATAAAATCAAACACGCTCTAACATAATCCGCAGAATTTCTTTGTCTGTTTCTTTCATTCCTTCTTTGCCGATCTGTCCTACACAGCTGATGGTTTCGCCGGCTTCTTCCTTGAGGATTCCGGTATATGGCGCATAGGACTGACCATTCATAGCAAGGTGATGTGCCAGGAATGCAGCATCAAGGCTGGCGGCGATTTTCGCTGCACAGGATATTTTCGCTCCATCACAGATGATTCCCGGAATATTGGCAAGAGTATTCTCTATGGTCTTCTTGATCACTGAAAGTTCGCCACCTCCCATGTAGGTAATCCCCGCACCGGCTGCACAGGATGCGGATACCGCACCACAAAATGCGGAAAGTTTACCGATATACTGTTTCTGGTATACAGTTAAGAGGTTAGAAAATACCAGTGCGCGGTAAAGTACATAGTCCGGAAGTTCCATTTCTCTGGCATACACGATCAGTGGTACGGAACAGGCAATCCCCTGGTTTCCGCTGCCTGAGTTGATGACTACCGGCATATCGCATCCGCCCATTCTGGCTTCGGAAGCTGCGGCTGTGAGGCTGCGCATTTTGGTAAGCATATCATTGGAATAGGTTTCGCGTATTATCCGGCCGATTCCAAGACCGTATTTACCAGTCATTCCTTCATGGGCGATTGCCATATTGCTGCGGATCTGATTTTCTATAATTTCCTTGACATCATCAAGCTCCACCGCATCTGCAAATGTTTTAATGTCTTCCAGATTGAGCAGAGTTCTGTCTGCTGCAGCCGGAGTTTCACCGGATTTATGATCTGAATCCAGCAGGACTTCCTGGTTCTTTACGATCTTTGTTACATTTATATGATCGTATTTGATCTCCAGACTTACTGTGTCATCCCCTGCCTGCATTTCTATGATAAAGTGCAGGACTACAGGGGAGTCCAGAAGTTCTACTTTGCATATCTTTTTATCCAGAAGTTCACAACATCTCTTTCTTCCAGATTCATTTACCTTCGAAAGAACTTCCATGTTCAGGGATGGGTCTCCGGCTACTGCACCGAGGACTACACCTGCTTCAATTCCAGTCAATCCGTCGGAGTTTGGAATGATAACGCAACGGACATTTTTTATAATGTTTCCACTGCATTTTGCAGTGATATGTTCCGGTTCTTTTCCCAGAACTTCTCGTGCTCTGGCTGCTCCATATGCCAGTGCGATCGGTTCTGTACACCCCATTGCAGGAACCATTTCTTCCTTCAGGATTCCTATATAACTCTCATATATCCTTTCATCTAACATTGTGCTGATGTCTCCTGTTCATTTTAATTAATACATATGATGTTATCCACGAATTGCTCCGCTGCAAAGCAGCTCCCGCAATCCTCTCTCTAGTAGATATGGGGATTACTCCCCATATCCCTACTCAAAACCGTACGTGCGCTATTAACGCATACGGCTTTTCACTCTATATTTTCATACTCTATCTGTAAAACAAACTCACTCTGATACTTGGTTCAAGTAACGGAAATGTCCTAAGCAAACCATTAAAGAAAGCTTCTTTTGTATAGCTTCTTTTCTGACTTCTCCGGTTGAGCCACTTAAACAATAACCATTTTGTCTGCACTAGAAAGTTCTTCACTTCCTTTATATTGTCGGTCACTCCATAATACTGGTAGTGTCCCCGCAGTTTCGCATTGACTGTTTTGAATATCTGCTCTAATGGCATTGTTCTGTGAATCTTTATCCATTCCTTCATTGCCTTGATTTTGCTTCGGTACTTCTTCTTACTGGTCTTTACCTACAACGAAAAAACTGCTTCTTTCCGTCCATTCCGCAATAAAACGTGAAACCAAGGAAGTCAAAGGTATCTGGTTTTCTTTCTCCTCTTGCTTTTCGGTTTTGCCTGGCAAACCTCCCAAATTCCAAAATCTTCGTCTTTTCCTCCGCCAGTTCCAACCCATATTTTCTAAAGCGCTCTTCCAGTCTCTGCCGGAATATCTGCGCTTCGTATGGATTCTGAAAACAGCAGACAAAATCATCACAGTAGCGAATCAGATAACATTCACCCTTACACTGTCTCTTTACGATTACATCAAACCAGTTGTCCAGTACATAATGCAGATATATATTTGCAAGTATTGGGCTGGCTCCATTTCCTTGTGGGGTTCCACGTTCACTGTCAAGAAATTTGCCATCTTCCATGATTCCCGCTTTCAGAAACTTCTCAATTATCTCAAGAAATCTTCTGTCTGCTATGTCATGTGACAGCATCTTCATCAGCCATTCATGGTCTACATTATCAAAGAATCCTCTGATATCTGCTTCCACCACATAGTTCGTCTTCCGATACTGTACCATCTCTATGATTTCCCTCACCGCCTGATGACAGTTCCTGTTTGGACGGAAACCAAAGCTCTCATTATAAAACTTCGGTTCATAAATCTGCTCCAGTATCTGTGCAATCGCATTTTCCACCAGTTTATCTTCATAACACGAGATTCCCAGTGGTCTCATTTTGCCTTTTGTTTCTTTCGGGATATAGACCCGCCTTGTTGGATTTGGGCGATAACTTCCACTCTTCATCCGTCTTACAAGGTTCGCAAGATTTTCCTCCAGATTTCGTTCATAATCCTCTTTTGTTACCTTATCAATTCCATACGCCTTTCTTTTATCCATCGTTTTATGGATTGCCCTTAGTGTATTTTCATTGATATATGACGCAAGATTTTGAACCTTTCTGTCTGTTCTGTTTGCTTTTGCGATATTGTACTGTATTCCAAGCAACTCGTTTACCATGTCCATCAGCTCTCTTTCGTCTGCATAGTTTCTTATTACTTGAAGCTATAAAGTGCACAGCCCTTTTCTCCATCTGTTTTCACAGGCTTCTTCGATACTATGGCTGTGTCGGACTTCCTGCCATTCATTTGGATTCCTGACGCATTTCTTTGTTTTGGTTTCCATACCTCTTACGAGGAAATGACAGGACCTCAGCTGTTCCGATAACATACTTATCATCAACCTCGCCAAGCTCTCAGACTGGGGGATGCCGCCATAACCTCACCGTAGCGGTTACAGCAGTGTTGTCTACTGTGTAATACAACACATCGACCATTTCCAACCTCATACTAATTTCCCAGCTCAATCGCTTCACTTTCGTTTCGGCTCTGTTGCTCCCTGTCCTACGCTTAAACCTGGTGTTACCACTTCAGTTCCAAGGACTCGGTACAGGCGGTTGGTTAGACCTTACCTGATAGGCTTTTCCTACTGTATTGTTATCAGCTTACCAAAGTTTGCAGAATTTCTTCCGCTCGCTAGGGGAAATCAGCTATGCTGATTTCACAGCTCGCACGCATATTTAAGTATGACATAATACTATCAGAATGTCCAGAAAGAATCAGCTAAGATCTGCTTCGTAATCCTTTAATTCTCCGGATGCCGTTATTGATAAACAATAAGCCTGACGTATACTATGAATGCTGTTCTGTAAGATTTCCGCTGAAAAACTGTCTGATAATATAATCTGAAACACTTTCTCAAATCTGTGGTTTGCTTCCTGTAAAATATTGTCAGCAACTGTTTCTGTTCGCACATTACTATTGAACCGCAACCGGGAAAGTTCTATAATGAGTTCCGACATCAGAAATCGGGGAAATACAATATTCCCGATGACGGACATTTTTAAGAATACGAGGTGGATATTTATGAATATCAGCATACTGCTCATGGAACAGATCATTCAATTGTTTCTTATGATCTTCATGGGATATTTGATCGTGAAAGTTGGGCTTGTAAAAGATGAAGACAGCAAGGTTTTATCCAAAATCATTCTCTATCTAATCATTCCCTGTGTAATCATCAATGCTTTTCAGGTAGATTACACGATGGATACTGCAAAGGGATTGCTGCTTGCTCTGGCTGCATCTGTCATGACCCAGGTTCTTCTCCTGATCATTATCTCCATAGCCGGAAAGCTTTTGCATCTGAATGAAGTGGAAATTGCTTCTGTTTATTATTCTAATTCAGGAAATTTGATCGTACCCATTGTGACCTTTATTCTTGGACAGGACTGGGTTTTATATGGATGTGTTTTTATGAGTGTGCAGCTTATCTTTCTGTGGACACACTGCAAAAAGATTATCAGCCGGGAATCTTCCTACGACTGGAAAAAGATTGTGTTAAATATTAACATGATTTCTATTTTTATCGGTGTTGTACTTTTTTTTCGCAAAAATCCATTTGCCGGAGATCATCAATAATACTCTTGGCTCAGTGGGCAGCATGATAGGACCGGCCAGTATGATCGTAACCGGTATGCTGTTTGCAGGAATGAATCTGAAACAGATTTTTGCTGACAAAAGAGTATATTTTGTATCATTTCTTCGTCTGATTGCAGTGCCTTTGCTTGCACTTGTAATGATTAAGATCAGCCATCTGGCTATGTTCTCTGCAGACGGAAATAAAATCATGCTTATTGTCTTTCTGGCGATCATCACACCGTCTGCTTCCACAATAACCCAGATGTGCCAGGTATACGGAAATGATTCACGCTATGCCAGTGCCATCAATGTCATGACTACACTGTTCTCAATTATTACAATGCCGCTGATGGTAATGTTATTTGAGGCAGTTATATAAAACAATTACCTGTACATGAAAAAAGAAAGGAAATTACAATGAATATTACCGTTTATCTTGGAGCTTTGGAGGGAAATGATCCGGCACTTGGAGATGCTGTCCGGGAACTTGGTACATGGATTGGAGAAAGCGGAAATGCTCTGGTATATGGAGGTTCAAAGTCCGGTCTTATGGGACAGATAGCAGAAAGTGTGCTGAATGCTGGGGGAAAAGTAACAGGCGTGGAACCACAGTTTTTTATAGATTCTGAACTGCAGTATGATGAGATCACAGAACTGATCGTTACGAAAAATATGGCTGAAAGAAAAGCAAAAATGATTGAACTTGGTGATGCATTTATTGCATTTCCAGGAGGCACCGGTACTCTGGAAGAAATCACAGAAGTTATGTCCATGGTTTCCTTAAAACACCTTAATGCCCCCTGTATTCTGTATAATCTGAATGGATATTATGACAGCCTGAAGCAGCTTCTTGACCATATGATCAAAATGGGGCTGTCCTCCTCCAGACGGCAGGAGGGAATTTATTTCGCTGATGATCTGGAAGATATTAAAGCACTTCTGGCTACAGTAACTAAGTAAAATTCAGGTTGTAAACAATTGTCAAGCGCCCCCGGGGGATATTTACCTATTCATATATTGCATAGTTCATACTACTTTTTTCATGGTCTGAAATCCCCCTGGGAGGCTTGTTCTTTCCCATAATTTTGTTAAAATATAATCAATGTAGAGATCATTAAATATCAGTCAGCGAGGTACTTAATGATCCATGTATCCGCACAAAGATTTGTGTCAAACAACAAATAAAGGTGCACAGACCTCCGCGCAATGCGCATCTAAAAACTCATTAAAAAAGTACTTCGTCCTCAGGAAGTACTTTTTTTAACGAAAAGATAATTATCAATATTATGATAGCATCTTCAATTCATGTTCTTCATTCATACAGGCAAATCTTGTACCAATAGTTTCAGCCAGCTGTCTGTTATGTGTGATCGTAATCAACGTTTTTCCTGCATTATGAAAACTCTGCAAAAACTCCACCAGCATATCCTGTGTTTTTTCATCAAGTCCTGCAAGAGGTTCATCCAAAATCAGAACCTCAGGATTCAATGAAAGAATACATGCCAATGAAACCTTTCTTTTCTCTCCTCCACTCAGATGATAGGGTGGTCTATTTCTTAGTTTTTCCAATCCAAATAAGTGTAGGCAGTCTTCTGTTCTTTTTTTAATCTCCGCTTCCGAAAGCCCCATCTGGACCGGGCCAAATGCAATTTCCTCCTCCACACTTCCACAGAAAAGCTGGGTATCTGCATTCTGAAACACATATCCCATCTGCTGATGAAACCATTTTGCAAACTGGCTGTTTTTTAACGCTTTTTCATTAATTTCATGTCCCTGATAAAAATATTTTCCTTCCGATGGAAAAATAATTCCATTCAATAGTTTAATCAGTGTTGATTTTCCACATCCGTTAGGTCCCTGGATAACTATAGAATCTCCTCTGTTTATGTGAAGATCCACATATCTCAGTGCAATTTCTTTTTCATATGCAAAACATACATTCTCAAGTCTGATCATAACTGCCCTCTTCTGTCTTTTCCTGTCAATTATCATATCTTTCTGTTCAGATACCAGAACAATACAATACATCCAGCCATAATAAAAGTGCTGAAAATATCCGCTGCACATAACGTGTATTTCTGCTTTTTCTTATACTCTCCTGTAAATCCACGACAACACATTGCTGCATGCATTTCTTCTGCCATTTCACCAGATTTCAGAAATGAGATTCCCAACACACCTGACAAAGCTTTTGCTTTCTGAGGATTCTTTCCCACTGACCTTAACCGGACAGACGTAAGAATAGCTGCACATATCTCTCCAAGCACCGAAATATATTTCAAAGTAATATCCAGCGTAAAAATAAATATGGATGGCAGCCGAAAAGTTCTCATACTTCCTGTCAGTTTATTCCAGGATGTCCCTGATGACAAAACACCAACCAGAGTTACAGATACATATACTCTTGAAGTAATATTCATTAAAGTCTGAGGAGTTCCCATAAATACAGATGGTAGAAGGATCAATACAGAAAACAGAACCGCACCTGCTGTTCCTCTCAGGATCTGACGGATAGCTTTTGCCGAAAAAAACGCCAGTCTGACTGTCACTGCTGCACACATGATCAGAGTAAACAGATAATTTCCCGAACATGCAGTAAGAACAATATATAGAAGTGTATAAAACAGTTTCAGAGAAGGAGTGGCAGAAAATTTGCCATCCTTCCCTTCATAAAACCGCATTTTTGCAAGCACAGATAAAACTGATTTCGTACTTTTTGTTAAAAATGCTTCTTTATCTTTAGATGGAACATAAGTTTCTCCGGAACACATCCAGTCTGGAAGCATAGTTTCTTCTTTTTTATGATCATTCATCTGTTATGCAGCCTTCTTTTTAAAATCAACTTTCTCTTTCATCATTGAAGAAATAATCTTAAAATAATCACCAGAAGTGCCACGCCTACAATAGCCGAAAGAATATATCCTGTCCACTCAGGTAACCCGGACATAGAATAATCAGGAAACAAAGTTGACAGTTCAAATCCATTGGTCATTCCTGACGGAGTGTATCCAAGCTGGCTTCCGCCACTTACCAGACCAGCGATTTCATCAGCACCCCATTCACCCCAGGCAGTACCGGTTGCCAGAAGTCCCAGAGGAGTCAGTACGATGAGAACAGCATCAGTATATACAGTGGTTTAAATGCTGTCTTATCCGGAACAGCATCCAATGCTTTTGGTGTAACTTTTTCAACAAAGGTAAGTACCACTACTGTCAGAATAATCTCTGCCAGACCAAATAATGTAATATGTCCGATCATCATTGCAGGTATGGATACACTTAATGGATATGGACAGTAAAGAGCCTGACCTTCTGCATTCTTAAACAACAGCGGCTGAATACCAAATTCAACAGCTGCACAAAAGGCCGCAGCATTAATACCTATATACGAACCAATTGCCGCACTGAGCTTACGCATACCTGTTTTCTTCAAAAGAAGCCTGTACAGGAAAAATCCCAGATACGGCAATATAAATGCCATGTTGAAACAATTTGCACCAAACGCAAGGATTCCGCCATCTCCAAAAAGAAGTGCCTGTATCAGTAGCGCAATGGAAACCGATATGCACCCGGCTGCAGGACTTCCTGTCAGTATAGCAATAAGAGTTCCTCCTACTGCATGTCCTGTTGTACCGCCCGGAAGCGGAACATTAAACATCATTCCCAGAAATGAGAAGGCAGCCCCAATACCAAGAAGCGGCATCTTTGATTTTGGTATCTCTGTTTTTATTTTATGAATAGAATATCCCCACACCGGAAGCATGGCTGCTGTCATTACAGCACATGTTGACGGGCTTAAATAATTTTCAGGTATATGCATAAATATACTTCCTTTCCCGTGAAAATATTATTTTATCTGGCGCGCACCTTACAAACAACTGTATTGTAGCACCACGTTAAAGTGTCAACAACCTACCTAGGGGGATATTTACATATTCTTATCAGGCATGGTTTTGCCTGTATTTTTCATACCACTATCGCAATTCCAAAAAGAAAATCAAAATTACGAGAGTACCGCATCCACCAGTCTCCGCGTATATTCTTCCTTTGGTTCATTAATGATATCATCGGGAATTCCGCTTTCCACTACTTTTCCCTCATACAGTACCAGAACCCTGTCACAGAACATCTGGACAAGAGCCAGATTATGGCAAATAAAGATAAAAGACAGCCCCTTCTTCTCTTTCAGGTCTTCCAGAAGCTCCATGATCTGTTTCTGTATGGTTACATCCAGGGCACTGGTTGCCTCATCACAGATCAGAACTTTTGGTTCCACTGCCAGGCTCTTGCGATCGCAGCCCGCTGACACTGTCCGCCACTTACCTCATAAGGATATCTTTTTGCATATTCCTTCTCAAGACCACACTGCTCAAGCAATTCTGCTACTCTCTTCTCCACATCAGCCTTTTTCATTCCACGGTTTCTAAGGCTCTCACCGATTCCGTCACCCAGTGTCCTTCTGGGATCAAAAGAACCCACCGGATTCTGAAAAACCATCTGTATATCTCCATATATCTCTTTCAGCTGACTTTGTTTCAGTCTTGTAATATCTTTTCCTTCAAATTTCAGCGTACCCTCTGTGATGTCAGTCAGCCGGGTGATCAGCTTTGCTATGGTACTTTTCCCGCTGCCGGATTCCCCTACGATTCCCAGCGTTTCTCCTCTTTCCAGTGTAAAGCTTACATCATTTACTGCTTTAAAAGGATTTTTTCCTCTCTGGGTAAATATTTTTGTTAAATGTTCTGCCTCTAAAAGTATGCTCATACTCTGACCTTCCTTTGCAGCTTTGGTACAGCCTCCAGCAATTTTCTGGTATACGGATCCCGGGGATGATCCAGTACACGGTCTGCTGTGCCATATTCTACTGTTTTTCCATTTTTCAAAACCAACACAGTATCTGCCATTGCCCGGACTACCCCGATATCATGTGTCACGATCACAATTGCAGTTCCAAACAACTCTCTTAACTTAAGCATTTCCCTTACAACCTGACGCTGTACAGACACATCCAGAGCACTGGTCGGTTCATCCGCAAATAGGATGGGCGGATTCATAAGCATGGCAATTGCAATACCTGCTCTCTGATTCATTCCGCCTGACAGTTCAAATGGATAACTGTCCCACACACGCTGACTGTCCTTAAAATTCAGTTTGTCAAACAGATCCATTGCCCTGGTTTTGGCCTCACTTCTTGTTATCTTCGTATGCACACGCATACTTCATAAATCTGTTTCTCCAATTGGTGCGATCGGGCACACGGGAATTCCACCTGCATCCTGGAAAGACTCCATGCCAATTCC